>Ga0315281_10001386_pt1 | contig 35669 bp, 31 predicted proteins | sample YL17G07_0_MG_FD_204540 | JGI IMG/M metagenome (GOLD analysis project Ga0315281, IMG submission 204540) | Sediment microbial communities from Yellowstone Lake, YNP, Wyoming, USA - YL17G07_0 | ecosystem: Environmental > Aquatic > Freshwater > Lake > Sediment | place: USA: Wyoming | collected...
CGCTTCCGGTTGCTCTCCACCCCGCCTCGCGACGACGCAGTTACCTTCTGCTACGGGGTCTTGGCTTACCCCGACACGGACTTACACCGTGCAGATGTAGCGCCTTCACGGGCGCACTCATTCCGGCGCAGGCCGGAATCCAGCAAGACTTTGTGCCCACGCGGATTGTTGTCCCCACCCTTCACGTCTGTTCAGCCCAAGATACGGAAATTATCCGATCTCATCAAGCAGTTGTTTGATTTGCGTATGCAGTTCCGGCAGGTCGGTGTGTATGGTTTTCCAGACCATTTCCAGATCAACCTTGAAATAGCCGTGTGCAACGCGGTTGCGCATGGCATAAACAACCGTCCACGGCACTTCTGGGTGCGCGGCAGCAAATTCCGCGTGGCAGCATTCGATGTTGTGTGCTGCTTCGCCGATGATTTCAAAATTGCGCACTACCGCGTCTTGTGTTTTCTGGTCTTCCAGAAATGCAACTTCGTCCGTGTCTGCAAGATAGCGATCAATGCGCTCGATTGCTTCGAGAATATGTGCGAGATATCCGGGATGCGCAAGATGTCGGTTTTGCTCATACCGCCACGGCTTCAGTCAGCACTTGCGCGCGAAATTTGTCGGGCAACGCGTTCGGAGTCAACACGTCCACGCCGACATTGAGCAGCCGCGCTACTTCTACTTGAATCTTGGCAATGTCCATCAACGTGGTTTCCGATGTGGGTTCAACCAGCAAGTCGAGGTCGCTGCCTTCAGTGTCCTTTCCATGCAGCACTGAGCCGAACACGCGCACGTTGCGGACACGATGGCGCATGGCAATCTCGCGGATTGCCTCGCGGTGGGTTTGCAGGGCTATGGAGGGGCGCATGGCATGGTTCCTTTGTGGTTCGCGGCTATTATAGCCAAATGCGGGTCGCTGCCTCAATTTATGATGCAGTCCGTGTCAAGGTATGGCGATAACGCGCGCAACAGGCTCATGTTAGAATATGCCGCAAACATATCCCATAAAACGGCCTTCAGGCAACAGGCAATCAGGAAAACCAATGAATCAGAAAACTCAGGCGCATGCCGTCCCGGTCAAGCTGGTAATCGCATCGCGCGAAAGCGCGTTGGCAATGTGGCAGGCAGAACATATCCGTGATCGGCTACGCGCTTTATATCCACAAACCGAAGTCAGCATATTGGGCATGACCACGCAGGGAGACCAAATCCTGAATGTCACCCTCGCCAAGATCGGCGGCAAAGGCCTGTTTGTGAAGGAGCTGGAAACCGCGTTGGAAGAAGGGCGCGCCGACATCGCCGTGCATTCGCTGAAAGACGTGCCGATGAATTTGCCGGAAGGCTTCATGCTGCCCTGCATCGGCGAGCGCGAAGACCCGCGCGATGCATTTGTCTCGAATCATCACGCCAATCTGGAAGCATTGCCTGCGGGCAGCGTGGTAGGCACCTCCAGCCTGCGCCGCGAAAGCCAGTTGCGCGCGCGCTTCCCGCACCTGAAAATCGAACCGTTGCGCGGCAATGTGCAGACCCGTTTGCGCAAGCTGGATGAAGGGCAGTATGCGGCCATCATTCTGGCGGCAGCGGGCTTGAAGCGTTTGGGGCTGGGCGACCGCATCCGCAGCGTCATTTCCAGCGACGATAGCCTGCCTGCAGTGGGGCAGGGTGCGTTGGGCATCGAGTGTCGCGCCGACCGCGCCGAATTGGTCGGCGTGCTTGCGCCGCTGCACCATGCCGATACCGCTGCCTGTGTGCTGGCGGAACGCGCCATGAGCCGTGCGCTGGCAGGTAGCTGCCAGGTTCCGCTGGGCGGCTTCGCCGAAGTGATCGGCGACAAGCTGCGGATGCGCGGTTTCGTCGCTACGCCCGATGGTACGCGCTTGCTGCGCGCCGAACGGACTGGCAGCACGAGCGACCCTGAAGCGCTGGGCAATGCCGTAGCGCAAGACCTGCTGGCGCAGGGCGCGGGTGAGATTCTTGCTGCGCTGAATGGCTGACCACCCTCTTGCCGGACTGAATATTGTCGTAACCCGCCCGCGTGAGCAGGCGGCGCAACTAGCGCAGCGCATCGAACAGGCAGGTGGCAACGCTATATTGTTTCCGCTGCTGGAAATTAGCCCGCCAGCCGACCCGCAGCCCCTGCGCGAGCTCGTTGCGCGGTTGCCTGAATTTAACCTCGTTATTTTCATCAGCCCCAACGCGGTGCGCTACGGCATGGAGGCCATCCGTACCGCAGGTGCATCCATCTCCCCCAGCCCCTCTCCCGCAAGCGGGAGAGGGGAGTTGAAGATTGCCACGGTGGGACAAGGCAGCGCCAAGGCGTTGCGCGATTTGGGTGTGCAGGAAATCATCGCGCCGCAGGATCGCTTTGACAGCGAGGCATTGCTGGCCTTGCCCGAATTGCAAAATGTAAATGGCTGGCGCGTGCTGATTTTTCGCGGCGATGGCGGGCGCGAATTACTGGGCGACACTCTCAAGACACGCGGCGCCACTGTGGAATATGCCGAGTGCTACCGGCGCGCCAAGCCGCAGCAAGATGCCGGCGCGTTGCTTGCCGCCAACCCCCATGCCATTACCATCACCAGCAGCGAGGCGCTGGGTTATTTGTGGGACATGCTCGATGAGTCAGGCAGGGCGCGGATTACCGCTGTGCCGCTGTTCGTGCCGCACGCACGCATCGCCGAAGCAGCACAACGCTTGGGTTGGTGCAATGTGATACCAACTGCGGGTGGAGATGACGGTTTGTTCTCAGGTTTGGTAGCATGTGCAATGGAACGCTCTTGATGAAGCCGCAAAAATGCAAAACCCCGTCATTCCCGCGCAGGCGGGAATCCAGTCATTAAAAGCTCACGCAATGCGTGGACAAATCCAGAGGCATGTTAAAAAACCGCTGGATTCCCGCCTGCGCGGGAATGACGAATTTATAGAGGTTCGCTAAAAAATTGAAAACAAGCTATGAACGAGCAAGTGCCACCCATAGAGCCAAATAATTCCGCCACACCTGAGACCACGGCGTCGCCTGATGGAACCACTAGCCATTCGACTAGGCCATCAGCCGAAGAACTTTTGGCCGGGCACCCGAAAGACGATAGCCAAGTCGCTGGTTATGTCGCCCTGCGCCAGAATCCGGTGGCGAATGTGCTTGCGCGCATGAGCATCATGCAGATGACGCTGGCCGTGGTGCTGGTGGTGTTCCTGTGGCAATGGTTCGATGCGCACCGCCAGATCGGCAACATGCAGCAGGAACTGGCGCACCGCCTGACCGAGATGGAAGGCAACAACAAGGCCAGCCAGATACTGGTTGCGCAAGGGCAGGAAGCCACGAATGAGTTGTCCGCCAAGATAAGCCTGCTGGAAGCGCGTTATGCCGAGGCGCAGAACCAGCGCGCCGCGCTGGAGACGCTGTATCAGGAACTCTCGCGCGGACGTGACGAATCGGCGCTGGCCGAAGTGGAGCAGATGCTGCTGATCGCCGGGCAGCAGTTGCAGCTTTCCGCCAATGTGAAGGCCGCGCTGATTGCCATGCAGCAGGCCGATGAATATCTCAAGCGCATGGATCGCGCTTCACTGAACGGCTTACGCAAGGCTATCAGCCGCGACATGGATAAGCTGCGCGCGCTGCCCAATGTGGATGTGCCTGGCATTAACCTGCGCCTCGGCAATCTCATCGCCGCGGTGGATATCTTGCCGCTGGCGCAGGATGCCCATATTACGCAGGAGACGGTTGCTGCCGCGCCTGCGGCGCCTGCGGGTTCGGGCTGGCAAAAGCTGCTGCATGAAATATGGGAAGACGCCAAACACCTGGTGCGCATCGAGAACATGCAGAAGCAGGAGTTGCCCCTGCTCTCACCCACGCAGACATTCTTCCTGCGCGAGAACCTGAAATTGCGCCTGCTGTCCGCGCGCCTGGCACTGCTGGCGCGCGACGAAGCAAGCTTCAGGCATGACCTGCAAGCGGCGCAGGAATGGGTGGCGCGCTACTTCGACGCCAAATCCAGCCAGGGCGCGCTGGCGGTCACTACCTTGCAGAAGCTGCGCGAATCCAACATCAACATCGAGTTGCCCGATGTCAGCGCCAGCCTGGAAGCGGTGCGCAATTACCGTGTTTCACGCGAGAAGCTGGCGCGATGAAATTCCTGCTCTGGCTGCTGGGATTGTTCGCGCTGGCCGTGGTGCTGTCGCTGGCCGCACACAATCCGGGCTACATGCTGCTGGTGTATCCGCCCTACCGCATGGAGATGTCGCTGTCGCTGTTTGTAATGGCGCTGCTGGTGTTGTTCGTGCTCGGCCATCTGGCGCTACGGCTGCTGTTCGCTGCATTGAATCTGCCGGCTTATGTGCGCCAATTCCGCACCGAGCGCACTCAAGCCAAGAGGCTCTCGGCGATGATGGAAGCGCTGGGCGCGTTTTTCGAGGGGCGCTACGCGGCGGCGGAAAAAGCGGCAGTGCGCGCGATGGATCTGGGCGAAAACTCCGGCATCAATCCCATCATCGCGGCGCGCGCTGCGCACGAGCTGCGCGAATTCGACAAGCGCGATACCTATCTGGACGCAGCCAAGGGCAAGACCATAGGCGAAGATACCATGCGCCTGATGGCCGCCGCCAAATTCAATCTTGACCAGCATCAGCCGCAGTCGGCGCTGGATTCGCTGAAGACATTGCGCGAGGCTGGAGTAAAAGGCCATATCGGTGCGCTGCATCTGGAACTCAAGGCTCAACAGCAGGCAGGCAACTGGGATGCTGTGCTGGATGCCGTCAGTCAGTTGGAAAAGCGCGACGCGATAGACGCCATTGTCGCCGCACAGATGCGCCAGCAAGCCTGGCTGGAAAAAATCCGCGCGCATGGTCAGGATACCCAGACGCTGCAAGCCGTATGGAAAGCCATTCCCAGCGAATTCAAACAGCGCTCCAAAATCGCCGCCGCTGCCGCGCGCAACTTTATTCAGCATGGCGATTGCCGTATTGCACAGCAGATACTGACCGACAGCCTGAACGCGCAGTGGGATAGTGACCTGGTTACACTATGCGGCGACTGCAAATTCGGTGATGCGGTGGCGCAAATCGAACAAGCCGAGCGCTGGCTCAAGCTGCACACGGATGACGCGTGGCTGCTGCTGGCACTGGGCAAGCTGTGTTTGCATCAAGGCTTGTGGGGCAAGGCACAGAGCTATCTGGACGCCAGCGTCAGCGTGGCCCCAAGCCGCGCCGCATACACCACGCTGGGGCAGTTGGCGGAGAAATTGCAAAAGCCGGATGAGGCGTTCAAATATTACCAGCGTGCGATGGCACTGGTGAAAGAGGATCGCAGATCTGCATGGTCGTGATTATTGAAGTTTACATAATTCGCGACACACTTTCCGTCATTCCCGCGAAAGCGGGAATCCAGCAAGATAAAATGCCTTTTGTATAAACCCACTGGATTCCCGCTTTCGCGGGAATGACGTGGCAATTTTATTATTTCCCAGATTCCATTTTGGATGATGCGGCGCTGTCTTACAATTATGTAAACTTCAATAATCACGACCATGCCTTTCACATCTTTGGCGCCGACGTAAATGCATCGGAGAAAAACTCCTCGCCCGGCAAGCCGCGCAGCGTGGTGAAATCGCGGTACGCCGATTCCACCATCACCGGCCCGCCGCAGGCATAAACCTGATATTCGGACAGATCTCTGTAATCCTCCATGACTGCCTGATGCACATAACCGGTTTTGCCCTGCCAATGCTCTTCGGCAAGCGGTTCTGACAGCACGGGGGTGAAGCGAACGCCGTGCGTTTCCCATTGCTTCGCCAAGCCCGGCAAATAGAGATCAGCCAGTTTGCGCGCCCCCCAATACACATGCATGGGACGTTTCATGCCGGCATACAGTGCATGCTCGATGATGGCCTTGACCGGCGCAATGCCGGTGCCGCCGGCGATGAATATGGCGGGCTTGGCCGAGTCCTCGCGCAAAAAGAAAGCGCCGAGCGGCCCCTTGATGCGCAAAATATCGCGCTCTTTCATCTGCGTGAAGACATGATGGGTGAAAGCGCCGCCCGGAATGTTGCGGATGTGCAGTTGCAGGAATTCATCGTCGTGCGGAGCATTGCCCAGCGAAAAACTGTGCTGCCTGCCATTCTTCGCCAGGATATTGATGTATTGGCCGGCGAGAAATTGCATGCGCTCGCTGGGGGGCAGCTTGAGGCAAAGCACCATCACGTCATTCGCCACCCTTCTCATTTTTTCCACGCGGCACGGCATGGTTCTCACCGGAATGTCCTGAGTGGCATTTACTTCGCGGCACTCGATGACCAGATCCGATCTGGGCTTGGCGCAGCAGAACAGGGCCATGCCCGCCGCTCTTTCCGCCGCGCTCAATGCGAAGTCATGAGATTTGCCGTGATCCACCGAGCCTTGTAGCACACGGCCTTTGCATGCACCACACACGCCATCGCGGCAACTATACGGCAGGGTATGGCCATGCTTGAGCGCGGCATCGAGGATGATTTCGCCGGCTTCGGCGGGGAAGCTGTGATTGCCGGGCTGGAGAGTGATGCTGAACGTCATGTTGTTATTAGCCACGTGCGCGAACGCGGCGATTTTAACGCAAATCGCACCATGCAATGAATTCTCAAGCGGGCTGCGTACCTTGGGTGAAGCCGGTCACCCACCGGCGCCTCCATTGCGTAGGCTGGGGCTGCCACTCTCAGCGGCGATGCATTTGTATCAAGAAACTTACTAAAAATGTCTTGTTTCATACACAGTGGACATACTGTGGTTACTTGCCTGGAATAAATTGCCCACTGCGTTCTCCTCAAGGTCGTTTATCTGAAAGAAGGAAACTCATCATATGGTTTCGAAGTCAAAGAGAAGCGGCTCCTTTTTCCATAAGGATTCTTGAGACTCACGGCTGGACGCGACTACCGGCGGAAATTTTATTATTTATTGGGAAAATGACATGAATATCAAATTAAGCATATTGACACTGCCCACTATTGCAATGGGGGCGCTCCTGATGACCGCTTTCCATTCGGTTGCCATGGCCAGCCCTGGCGAGCATTGCGACCAAAAGCATATGAACCACGAGCAGATGAGTCCCGAGAAAATGCATGAGCATATGAAGGGCAGGCTGGATAAATTGGCAGAACGCCTGGAAATTAAGGCTTCGCAGCAAACCGCTTGGGGAGAGTTTGCCAAGTCGGTAGGGATGCTGGCGGAACGAAGCGTGAAAAAACCTGGCGACGATGCAGATGCAACTGCTGTTTCACGCTTCCATGCAGAGAGGGCAAGTGAATTTGCCAAGAAGCTGGCCAGGATTGCCGACGCAACCGCGAAATTGCAAACAGCGCTTACGGAGGATCAGCGAAAGACCCTCAACCAGGCAGCACATCGTTTTCTGCACAGGGATCATGGGTGGAACCCTATGAGCCATGGGCGGAACCGTGAAGGTCATGAGTGGGGTCAGCGCGGGAATTCTGATGGGGAAAGCCATCAAGATGACCATAATAAGGATCCCCGGTAGAACCATCTGCAATACTTTGGAGGTCAACCTAACCTATAAAAAAGTTGGTGCGTCATGGACGAAAAGTGGAACCCGGAACGCCTCAGGCAACTGCTCAACCGATCGCTTGCGCAGCTTGATCAATCTACGCTTGTCCGTTTGCGCGCTGCTCGCTTGCCGGCACTGAACCGCCATGAAGCTCGTAGCGCAATCTTGCCGTTGTTCGCATGGGCTGGCGAGCATATAATCTGGAATGCGCATGCGGCTCGCCTCCAGGAAGCCGGGAAAGCCAGCCCCTATTAACCAAAGGAAGACATGATGAAACAAATTATTTCCAGAATAATGGCTGGTGCCTTGTTGGTAACTTCACTGCCTGTTCTTGCCGAGCAGAGGGAAAGGCCTGGTGCAAGACATTGGGAAGGCCGGGAAATTCACAGGTTTCATGAGCATGACATGAAAGTTTGGCGAGGGGGCAATTGGCATCATGGCCGCCATGAAGGACGGCTTGGATGGTGGTGGATTGCTGCTGGCATCTGGTATTTCTACCCCGCCCCGGTTTACCCCTATCCCGATCCTTACACGCCTCCAGTCACAGTAATAAATCAGCCTCCTCCTGTGATGGTAGCGCCGCAGGCGAATGCCCCGGTTCAGTCTCAACCGCCCGCCCAATTCTGGTATTACTGTGATTCGGCAAAAGGTTATTATCCCTATGTGCCAAGTTGCCAGGAGGCGTGGCGACCAGTACCTGCTCAACCGCCTCAGGCAGCGCCGCGTTAGGATTGTCATGCATAACTTGCGTGGATGAAGCAGATTGCGTGTAATAAGCACTTGTTGTTTTGATTACCAACAGACGTGGGGGTGATAGCCATGCGGTACTCTATTTTTGCGGCAGCTTTTTTGGGTATTCTTGCGGGATGTGCAAGTATTCCCAATGGCCCTAGTGTTGCGGTGATGCCTGCCCCGGGTAAGCCCTTCGATCTATTTGTTGCCGAAGACCGGGAGTGCAGGCAATTTGCCCAACAGTCTATCGGAACCTCAGCCAGCCAGGCTGCAACAGATGCAGAAGTGAAAAGTATTGCCATCGGCACAGCAATTGGGGCGGTTGCTGGAGCTATTGGAGGTGGGCACGAAGGCGCAGGGACGGGTGCTGCCATTGGACTGCTAAGTGGCGCAGCAATTGGCTCCGGTGAAGCGCATTACAGTGGATATGAGGCTCAGCGCCGGTATGACATTGCGTATGAGCAATGTATGTATGCTAAAGGAAACCAGCTCCCTCAGGCATCCCGCTATCAGCCCCGAATAATTTATTCTCAGCCACCTGCCCCCCCGGCGCCGGCGCCATCTTACTATCCCCCCCACCTCCGCCTTCAGGGCAGTAACAATAAGTATCCTCTGGCAAAGCGGTAGGTTTCTCCCATAAATAGTGACGCTTAATACCGTTTCGGCAAAACCAGGGTAGCGACCAGCCCGCCTTCCGGCGCGTTTTTCAGCATGATGCTCCCATCTTGTTTCCTGACCATATCTCTGGCAATGGAAAGCCCAAGACCAATCCCGCCGGTGTGCCGGCTGCGGGAAGCATCAAGCCGGTAGAAGGGTGCGAAGACTGCCTCCAGCTTGTCTTCCGGAATCCCCGGCCCTGCATCGTGGATGGTAATTACAACTTCGTCAGCAGTTTCGCCAATAACAATGTCCGCTTTTTCTCCATAGCGCAATGCATTCTCGAGCAAATTGTTCAGACAACGGCGTATGGCAAGTGGTTGAAGCCTTATGGGGCGTACATTGCCAGACACCGTAACAACATCGCCGCACTCTTTGGCATCTTCGGCTAAAGAATGCACGAGCGCGCCAATATCAAGCAAATAGTTTTCCTCCGGTTGTTCATCGCCGCGCAAATAGTCGAGAGTTGTATCAATAATGCCGGCCATCTCGTTGATGTCGTTCTGGACATCAGACCTCAACTCCTGCCGGTCTATTTTTTCGGCGCGCAACTTAAGGCGGGTAAGCGGTGTGCGCAAATCGTGCGAAACTGCCGCCAGAAAACGATTGCGCTCTTCCATCTGCTGCTTGAGGCGCGTTTGCATCTGATTGAACACCTTTGACGCCTGCTGTATTTCGGAGGGGCCGGATGTCTCGTCAATGGGCGGACTATTCAAATTCCTTCCCAGTTCATCTGCCGCTCGCGCCATGCGCTTGATGGGGTTTGAAAGCCAACGCGCGGCGACCCACGCGGTCAAGGCAACAGCAGCCAGCCGGGCAAGAAAGCTGACTATCCTGAGGGGATGGTGCTGTGGGTTGGTTGCAGTAACAGAATGCTCCAGGCCAAGGTTAAGAAAAATTTCTCTGCCAGCAAAAAGGCTGATGGAAAGGATGAAGAACAAAAGCAAAAAAAGCCGTACGAACAGCGAGTCTGGAACGGGAATTTTCATCGGGTCACTTTCGCATCAAATAAATAGCCTTCGCCGCGAACGGTTTTTATCAGGAACGGTGTGCGGGGATCGTCATTAAGCTTCTGGCGTACACGGGAAACCAGAATGTCTATGCTACGGTCAAACATGTCCATGTTGCGCCCCCGAGCCTCATCCAGAAGGAACTCCCGGGTCAGCACACGATTGGGATGCTCGACAAACACTGTCAACAGACGGAATTCCGCGTTGGAAAGCGGGATCACCAATTCTTCCGGAGAAACAAGCTGGCGTAAATCAAAATTCAGGCGCCAGCCCATAAATACAGCTTCCTTTTGCTCCTTGATGTTTTTGCGCTCGCCGCGTGTTCTCCGCAGTATCGCCTGGATGCGGGCGACCAGCTCGCGCGGTTCAAACGGCTTCACGATGTAATCATCCGCCCCTACTTCCAGCCCGACAACACGGTCCATCGCCTCCCCGCGCGCGGTAAGCATGAGTATGGGAATGTCCGATTTCGCACGCAGACTGCGGCACAGGGAAAGACCGTCCTCCCCGTGCAGCATCAAGTCGAGTATGACAAGGTCGAAAAATTCTTTTTCCAGCACATCGGCCATCGCTTTTCCGTCGGCAACGGCAACAACGGACATGCCAAAGCCGGATAAATAATCGCGCAACAACTGACGGATCTGCACATCGTCATCAATAATCAGAATAGAAAGCATGGCAGCCATTTCATGGGAACGGTTTTAATGCTACGCAACCGCGATACGGGGTCGTAGCCAGATGGCCACTCCCGGGTTTTCTAAACTGTTTTTTAAGTTTCATCACAAAATCCAAAATCCCGCATCTCCATACATTCTTCGTCAGCATCATGCATCGCTTTGCATTATTCCATTTTTACCGGAACCGCATCATTCTGGTTGCCAAGCCGTCATGGTTAACTTTTTGTGTATCAGCAAAATATCGCCTTTGTACAAAACACGATACAAACGACGTGATAGATTGACCTCAATAATCAGGATGGGCGGCAAGCGCTTATTTTGACGAGAATCGGAGCGCAACCGCGATAGCGGTTTAGTACATCGTCCGCTTCTGGCACTTCCAGCCATTCAGCGATTTAAACCCAGATTGTCCATTAGCAGTTTGTTGAAATTCTCGGTGTTTGCAAATGCATAAAATTTCCGACCTCTCAGAAAGCGCTACAATCGATTTTCAAATCACTGGGAGGGGTAAAGTGACCCCGGAAATTCACTCTTTTTGCAAAAGGTAAGAGAATTTCAACAAACTGTTAGACCAAAAACTCGTCATTCCCGCGCAGGCGGGAATCCAGTTGATTAAAAAATTCCCGCGTAGCGGGACAGCATCGAGGTTTTGTCCGCTTCGCGGAGTGTTTATCTCGCTGGATTCCCGCCTGCGCGGGAATGACGGCGCTAATGGATTATCTGGGTTAAACTTCCCAGCTACTCCCCGCCCATACCGCATTGAGCATCCGGTCTCGCTTGTCTTCCGACACGCGCTGCATGAACGCGCAATCCTGCCTGTGAATGGTGATGCCGCGGTCGCGCGTGACGTAGCCGAGGATGGCGTCCGGTTTCTCCGGCTTGCAGCACTTGGCCAGTTTGATCATCAGGTTGTTCACACCTTCGATCAGCACGCCCGTTGAAGAGGTGCGTTGCGCGGCGTGCTTGTGGGCAATGGGTAGTGAGATGGTAGCCGGTTTTGCGGGGGCTTCCTGCTGGATGGCGATGCCAACCCGGCGTGGGGTGATTTCGCCGCGCCCGAGGGCTGCGAGCAGTTCTTCCAGTTTGTGGAAGCGCAAGCGTTGCGCGACCTTTTCCTGATTGACGGTGCTCACGCCCAGGCGTTGCAATTCGCGCTCGAGCAACAGTCGGCCCTGTGCGATGCTGTCATCCAGGTTCTGCGTTTTGAACCAATGCCGCACCTTGGCGCGCGCACGCGCGCTCTTCAGGTAGCCGAGTTGCGGGCTGAGCCAGTCGCGGCTCGGCGCGCCATGTTTCACTGTGAGGATTTCCACGCGCTGTCCGTTCTGCAATTTGTATTTGAGCGGCACGATGTTGCCATTGATTTTGGCGCCACGGGTGCGGTGGCCTAGGTCGGTGTGCAGGGTGTAGGCAAAATCCACCGGTGTCGCGCCCTTGGGCAAATCCATGACTTTGCCCAAGGGCGTGAACACGTACACGCGATCTTGCAGCAGTTCATTCTTGAATTGCTCCTGCAGGCTGCCGCTGTCGGCCAATTCCGCCTTCCACGCCAGTATCTGGCGCAGCCAGGCGATCTTGTCGTCAAACCCGGCATCGGACTTTTTGTTTTCCTTGTAGCGCCAATGCGCGGCGACACCGAGTTCCGAATCGCGGTGCATGTCGTGCGTGCGTATCTGCACTTCCAGCGCAAGCTGCCGCGGCCCTGTCACGGCGGTGTGTAGCGAGCGGTAGCCGTTGCCCTTGGGGTTGGCGATGTAGTCGTCGAACTCGCTTGCGATGGGCGGCCACAGCTCATGCACCACGGAGAGCGCCGCGTAACAATTTTGGATGTCGCTCACCAGTATGCGCACGGCGCGCACATCGTAGAGTTCGCCGAACTCGACCTGCTTGCGCTTCATCTTGTTGATGATGCTGTGAATGTGCTTGGGGCGCCCGCTTACCTCGGCTTCGATGCCAGCCTCGGCCAGCGCCTGCCTGAACTGCGCGATCACTTCCGCGATATAGCGTTCCCGATCCACGCGGCGCTCGTCGAGCAGTTTCGCTACTTTCTTGTAGAGCTCGGGCTCCAGGTAGCGCACCGAAAGGTCTTCCAGCTCCCACTTGAGCTGCCACACGCCGAGCCGATTCGCCAGCGGGGCGAAGATGCTTTGCGTCTCCTGCGCAATCTGTCGCTGTTGCTCTTGATTCGCGCCGGGCAAGCTGCGCAAGGTTTGGGTGCGCTCGGCGAGCTTGATTAGCACCACGCGGATGTCTTCCACCATCGCCAGCAACATCTTGCGCAGGCTCTCGATCTGCTGTGCGGCTTCGTCCTTGTCTTTCGCGCCGCGCACCTCGTTGAACAGGCGTATTCGTTCCATGCGCGAGATGCCATCAACCAAACTTGTCACGTTGCAACCAAAGAGTCCGGTCAGCACCTCAACCCATTCCGCCAAGTAGTCCGGCACGGCATGCAGCACGGTGGCCGCGATGGTCTCGTGATCCATGTGCATGCCGATCAGGATGGATGCCGAGCCGAGCGCGTGTTGCAACAGCGGCGTGCCGGTGACTTCGGCCTTTCCATGGTAAAGCGGTGCGGCAAATTCGCACGCCTGACGGATCAAATCAATCTCTGCAGGCGGGTAAATGCCAGCCAGCGCCGCCAGCCAGCGCTGGATGCCTGCGCTGTCCTCACCTGCGAGAGGGGGAAAATTATGCTGGACGGAAACCATGCGGCCTTATGGTGAGTGGAGCATCAGATTACGCGGGTTTGTAGAGCGGGCCATGCCCGCGATAAAACTTTGAATCGGTCGCGGGCATGGCCCGCTACAAAAAATATCAGCTCAGATGTTATTGTGGCTATGCCTTGCCGTCGTTGCTTGCCTCAATGAGTTGCGCCAGCTTGTTTTTTGCTGCGCCGCTGGCGATGGCTTCCCCGGCCTTCTCCACGCCTTCCACCAACGAGGCGGCCAATCCTGCCACATAGATCGCCGCTCCGGCGTTGAGCTGCACAATGTCGCGCGCGGCGCCCGGCTGGTTATCCAGCACGGCGAGCAGCATGGCCTTCGCCTCGTCCGCGTTGCTGACCTGGATGGCGTTCAGCGGTGCGGGCGTCAGGCCGAACTGCTCGGGCTGCACCGTGTATTCGCTGACCTTGCCGTCTTTCAGTTCGGCGATCAAGGTTGCCGCACTGATGGAGATTTCGTCCATGCCATCCGTGCCGTGCACCACCAGAACGTGGCGACTGCCCAGTTTGCCGAGCACTGCTGCGAGCATGGTTGTGAGCGAGCGGTTGAATACGCCGATCACCTGATTCTGCGCACCCGCCGGATTGGTAAGCGGACCCAGCATATTGAACAGCGTGCGTACGCCGAGTTCGCGCCGTACCGGCGCGGCGTATTTCATCGCGCTGTGATGGTTGGGCGCGAACATGAAGCCGACGCCGATGCTGTCCACGCAGTGTGCGACTTGTTCCGGCGTGATGTTCACGTTCACGCCTAATTTCTCCAGTACATCGGCGCTGCCGCAGGTGCTGGAAACCGAGCGTCCGCCGTGCTTGGCGACGCGCGCCCCGCCCGCCGCCGCTACCAGTGCGGCTGCGGTGGAGATGTTGAAGGTCTGCGCGCCGTCGCCGCCGGTGCCGCAGGTGTCTATCAAATGTTCGGTGTTGTTTACGCCAACCTTGCTGGAGAGCTCGCGCATCACTTCCGCCGCCGCCGCAATTTCTTCCACCGTCTCGCCCTTCATGCGCAGCGCGGTCAGCACCGCTGCAATCTGCGCGGTGGTGAGCTGCCCGCTCATGATGCGCTGCATCAGTTCGCGCATCTCGGCGAACGGCAGGTCGTGGCGTTCGATCAGGTGTGTAAGGGTTTGCGAGTAGTTCATCGCGGTGACCCCTCAAGAAAATTTTTCAACAGCGCGTGGCCGTGCTCGGTGAGGATGGATTCTGGATGAAACTGCACGCCTTCCACCGCCAGCGTCCTGTGGCGCACACCCATGATCTCGTTGTCATCCGTCCATGCGGTGACCTCCAGGCAGTCCGGCAGGCTTTCACGCTCGATCACCAGCGAGTGGTAGCGCGTGGCGATGAACGGGTTGGGCAGGCTGCGGAACACGCTGGTGTTGTTGTGGAAGATAGACGAAGTCTTGCCATGCATCAACTGCCTGGCATGGACGATACGCCCGCCGAATGCCTGGCCTATGCTCTGGTGGCCGAGGCATACACCGAGTATGGGAATGCGCCCGGCGAAGCGCTTGATGGCAGGCACCGAAATACCCGCTTCATTCGGCGTGCACGGCCCCGGCGAGATCACAATGTGCTGTGGCTGCAGCGCTTCGATCTGCTCCAGCGTAATCTCGTCGTTGCGATGCACCGCCACTTCCTCGCCCAACTCGGCGAAATACTGCACCAGGTTGTAGGTGAAGGAGTCGTAGTTGTCGATCATTAGCAGCATATCAAGCATACCTTTTTGATTATAAATGCATGGCTCTATAATGTTGCACTTGGTTTTTGAGCGCGCCCCATTGCTCTCCACCCTGATCAGAAATTAATTAAGGCAGGGAAATAAGATGCGAATAAATCCGCTACTTCCGCAGGTTTCCCTACCGATTCACAGAGTAAGGATTTGGCCTATAAACACGTTGCCACCAGCCTTATCGTGTTCGCACGTAGTTTTAAGGCTTGCTCATTTTTCTTTGGAGCATATCCGCCCACTTGCCCAGGAGATCGACCATGCAGGTTTTAGCCTTTCCCGTCAGTATGATATCGCAATCACCATAGTAGCCCTGTTCAGCCAGTTGTTCAAACAAGGACGTCGTTGGCAAATCCAGAAAGATGGCCAGTGCTTTAAGCAGAAAATGCCTAAATGGCAAGCCCGTATTTTTGTCAATAATGTTGGGAAATTCTATAAGATGACTTAGACCGGTTTTTTCCTCTTTAGCCCATCTTTCAAGCATGAGCTCTCCTTCTTCTTTAGCACATCTTTCAAGCAAGAACTCTACTTCCTCTTTAGACCATCCTTCAAGCAAGAACTCTCCGGCTTCCTCGGACTCGGGGATGGCTTTTTTCTCTGCTGCTGTTAGTTGTTCTGCCTCCTTCTTGCTCAGTATTTCTTGTCGCGTGCTTTCTTCCTCTGCCAAGCGTTGTTTGTCAAGCTCTGCCTTGTATTGCGGGTCATGGTCACTGCGAAGCAGCACCATACTTTCGGTTAAGCTCCCGCATTGACGCAATGTATGCAAGAGGTTATCGATGCGGGAAACGTAATCGGCGTGAGGAAATTTATCAGGGGGTGGGACCGTGCTAGTGAGATTTATCGAATCCCAATCTGTTTTCTTGATAATGCCCCACTCCTTCAGCTCCGCAGGAAATTCTTCGATGAAAATATTGACATCGCGCAGAAAGAACGGGCTCGTTGAACTCACATGTTTTGCGCCGCCCCAGCGTTCCCGGATTATTGTCAGCAAGACCCCTAACTGGTGGAGATCTTCGCGCCAGTCGAGGGACTGAAAGCACTTGAGTTGATCTTTGTTTCTGGCCGTATGCCAAAACTCGCGTTCATAGCACCGATCCAACTGTCCCTGACTAGACAGTTGGCGGTCTATTGCCTCCAAACGAAATCGCAAGTGATCGGACAGCCTCTCCCGCATATCAGAGTCATTCACGTCATGGCCAAGCCGAAAAGGAGGTACAATGTTTCGCGATGCAGAAAAATCCAGATCGATGACGCGAATTTTGTCCCACAACGGCTCCACACAGATGTACTCGACGCCCTTGTCGGTTGTTTGCAGGTTAGTGTCTCTGACGGGCAACGCGATATTTGCCGAGTGCAGGTCGCAATGGACAAAACCAAGCTTGTGAAAGTTTTCCAACGCGATAAGGATGCCACGCACCAGTTGCAGGTAGTTGCCTTGCTCAGCGAATGGATGTGGCATTGCAGATCCTTCGATACGAGGCTTCATTGTTTCCCAGATATTGAGCGTCGGACCTGCATCGAAAGTGCGAAGCACGCTCTTCAGGTGCTGCCGCTCATTCTCAGGAGTGCCAACCCGAAACACCGGGCTAGCCTCTAAGAAGCTTCTGCACATTAGAACACAACCCTTCGCCCGATCAAAGGCGGCTTGGTTTATCAGCATGTATTCCCAGCCACAGAGGAAACTAACGTCTTCCACAAGTCCAATGGACGATTTAGCTTGGTGGGTCTTGATCCAGACGTACTCCTTTTCTTGTGGATCCCATTCCTTTGACAGACGGACGGATCCGCCACGTTTCTCAATAACGAATGGAGGCGCACCCGGGGCTCGATTGACATGTTTAACGATTTTGTCCCATGTGTCGTTCGCCAACGTTAAGTTTATCGCCATGGTCGCTCCCTACATGCCTCGTCTACAAATCACTTGCCATGTGCGCAGTTCCCGTACATTGACTTTACCCAACCGCGTGGAAGCTACAGCGTAGTTAATACCAAGGCTGTGCAGTAGTTGAATGACCTTCAGCGGGCTTATCTCCAGTTCACAGGCAATGTCGGTAACAGTTGTACGTATTGGCATTTCTGTCTTCGCTTAAGGTTGTGATCTACTGGATTTCCACCACCGCCATAGTCCCGAGAAGGGATGATTGTTTGTGGTCTTTGCTATATCAGGGTTGCGTTGCACCAACAGCACACTGATGTCGTCATTGCTGCCGCACTCGCGAGCGGCGATAGCCAGTTGGCGGGCTGCCTCTGCCAAGTCGCTGGCCTTGCACAGAATGTGTCCCATCTGTGCTGCGTCCAGCCCACGGTGCAGTCCGTCGCTGCACAGCAGCAGGGCCTCACCCGCATCCAGGTGCAGCGGTTCGATTTCAGGCTCGCCCATGAAGCCCGTTCCGACCATGCGAGCGGGGTCGTCCAGGCTGCCACCTTCTGGCGGTGTTTCCCGCACATACGCATAGGTCTGATCGTTGGTCAGTGACGTGAGGGCGGGCATATCCGGTGTTGCGCCGTGACCTGCAACACCATAACGGTAAGCTCGGGCGTCGCCCACGCGCATGAGGTGGCCGCTGCCATCGGGCATCAGCCAAGCGGCGGCCAGCGTGGCTGCGCCGGGCGAGAAGCTGACCTCGCGCAGCTTGAGCTGTACTTCACCTTCTGCCTTGCGCATCCACCCGGTCAAGCCTTCGGCATCCCCCAGCAGCACGCGCGGGACCTGCGTACAGTGATCGGCCAGCGCACTGCTGGCAACATCCCCGCGCGTACCGCCGCCGACGCCGTCGGCTACAGCCAGGCTCAGGGCGCACCCATCAGGGGTCAGTGCAGCCATACGGTGGCCCACGCTGTCCTCGCTCAGGCTGGGGTGGTGCACGCCAATGAGTTGTGCCCAAGCGACGTACCACCCCCCTTGTTGGATCTGTCCGTAGTCGGCCCAACGCATATCAAGTTCAATTTTCTTGTTCATGCCGGCTCCAAGTTCAGGCGCAGAATACCATCTCCGTCGCTGCCGCCCAAGCAAAGTTGGTGCTGTGCGTCCAGCGGATAGATGAATCGGTGTGGTTTCGCTACACCGTTGACGTAGGTGCCATTTCTGCCCTTTTGCGCGGACAAGTTGTCCACGAGGATTTCGCCGCTCGCGAGGTCGGGCGCGTTCAGCGCAAGGTGTTCGCGCGAGACGTAGCAGATAGCGTCGGGCGTCTGGGTGTGAGCGAGCAGGCTCGCATCGGCACTGCCACCAGATGTGCCGTTTCGGGGTCGAACCACAAAGCCCGGTGCCTCGGGGTGACGCCCGATGGTGTAGGGAAAGCCATCTTCAAACAGTTCCACCACCGTCTGTGCACCACGTGCTGCCAAGTGCAGCCGTGCCACCGGATTGCGCAGGGGCTTGGATGGGCGGTGCAGCGGTGTATCGCGGCCGCTTCCGTGTGCCGAAGGCGGACAATAAAGCGGCGTCTCGCGGCTGCTGAAGCCCTGAGCGGCGGATTGCTCGTTTCGAGAAGGGGTGCTCTGCATGTCAGGCTCAACGGCATGCACGGCAGCGGGATGATTATCCAGTGTTGTGGCATGAGGGGAGCCGCCGGTCTTGGAACTGGAATCAGGCGTTGCCGCAGCCTGACTGGAGGTTGGCAGGACGCAATATTCTCCTTCGAATTCGAAGCGGAGCTGGAAGCGCGAACCCTTGTAGCTCACCATCGTCTCTACGAGCTGGCCATCGACGAGGGTTTCCTCAGCGAGGATTGACATCCCGTAGAAATGATCCAGCATGAGCTGCTCGGCACCCCTGGCTTTTTTGATGCGTAGCAGCACGATGCGGTCGCGCATGGCTGGTGGCATGGACTGGATGGCTCGTAAGCAGGAACTAGCGGCTTGGTGGAACCCCACCTTGACCCTCTTGATGGCAAACCCCGCAGTCGGATCCTCCCTGTGGTAGTAATCCACATGCTGGAGGATGAAGCTGGTAGCGGCTTCCGTCAGCGCGGTGTGGAAGCTGTCCACCCATGAGGTGTGCTCGCTGGGCGCAGCCACAACGATCTCGGGTTCACTGGGCTGCTCCCAATCTCGCTCCTCATCGACCGGACGGGTGCCAAGTATCCAGTCGATGAGCGCGGCCGCACGGCTGCGCGGGGCGCTATGGGCGTAGGGGGCCCACGAGATGTCGGAGGTGTTAATTTGACGATCGCTTTTCATGATGAAACTCCTTAAAAGTAGCCGGACTATTCCGACCTGAAAGGGATATACGACGGTTCAACAAAAATTGGTTCACGTCCGTAGTGATCAGCATTGTCCATTCAGTCCAGAGTGATCTCGACCATGTGTGCAAATGGCTCAGGGGAATCCCCTACTGCGCAATGAAAACTGTGCGGGACGCCCTGCTGCTGCAACTGTAAACAGAGCCGATGCAGGGCAGCGACGTTGCCCGGATCGTCAAGCCTGAGCAGGTTGCGGCTGATCAGCACCAGCAGTCTGGGTCTCGCGCCATGCAGTCCTGCAGTATCGTGCTGCGCGTCAAACAGCGCATCCTGGATACATCCGACCAGATCGCGCCAACGCCGCGCCTGGCTGTGGATGATGATAATGTTGGGGGGCGTGTTCATGGTTGTCCTTCGGGGTTATGCTCCAAGGGGATGGAGCGGACATTTGCGTCGCTTTTGGCGTAAAGCACATTGGCCAGGACCAGCCCAGCCTCGGCGGCGACGTTCGCGTCGATGTCACGAGCAGAGTCCACAATCTGAGTCGTGCGGTTCCAGTTTCGTTCCGCAATCACCACAACGACCTTGTCCCATGTCTTCGTGTCGGGCTGACCCACCAGCATGGCATACCATTTTATCGGGGCCATCTGGCATTTAGAGAACTCGTTGCGTAGGTAGTACCAGCGCTTTTGCCCCTTGCCGGTGCTGGCAAGTTCATTGACTGTCTGCACACATGACGCTCGCCACTGTGGCAGCGTGAGCCTGTCCGCAGAAAAAACCGGTGTCCCCGTCTTGCTGGCAATACGCAGGATCGCGGTCTTACTGTCACGCGCTGTCTGCAGAGAGCAGGGTATTGCCCATGCAACACCATTGACCGCAATACGGGCAGCCTGGCAGGCGCTACGGGCGGTGCCTTCCGTATGTGTATGAGACAAACCCAAGAGTACAGGACGGGCACTGGCAGGCTGGAAGGTCAGCGGGATGCCTGCCTTAATGATGTGATTGATACCTACGCTATCCTGCGCCGCAGCCAGCAGGTGGGCGCTGCTGCTCGCCGTCTCGCCATTACCGGCGGCGGCCAACTGCAGCAGACCATTGGCGATGCCAACCGGACTGGTCAGGGCGTTTCCTTGGCCAAACAACTCGGCCACTGTATTGACCAGATCTGCGCTATGACAGTTGCGCCAGCGTTCCTGCACAGGCTTAAATCCGCATTGACGCATTGCGTTCCGATCAAGCATGGGTATCGCACCCGTGCTACCGTTGTTCACCGGCAATTGCATCAGGCGGCCCGCGAATTGCGGAGAATTCAAGCCCTTGATCTGACCAAGTGTAAGAATATCAGTTCGGCTCACCCAACCCATACCGTGCGCCACATTTGCTATCGAAAACAGCCGATGCTGCGCGCACGATGGCAGAAAATCCTGTGCCCTGCACAGAACAATATCAATCAACTCTTCCGTAGCAGAACGTGTCAGGATGCTGGGCAGTGCGGCCACTTCCTGTGCAGACAGGCCAGACTGCATTAGCCCCAGCGCGATGGGTACCTTGGCCTGCGATCCAGGCATGGCGGTTTGCAACAAGGACTGACTGCCCAAACGGAAACTGCTTTCGGGCCGCTTGCCGCTGATCGTGGACGGTAAAAGGGGACAACCCGCAAGGGTGCGTTCACCATTTTGTTGCGCGGCATAGCAGGGCGTATATGCGCTGGCCGCAGCTTCGATGGCACCGGTCTTGACGTCAACGATGAGGATGCCGATGGCGCGAGTCCGTGCGCTCTCGAACATCGCGCCTGACGGTGCTGTGTTGCACCATGTGCATTTACGGCACGCGCCCGAGTCACCAGCGTAGCACGCCGCCGTGGTCTGCGCCTGCGTCTGCGCGCGCGCAACCCAGGCCACCGTAACGTGGCGACCTTGGGCCAGCGGCGTCTTCATGCCGGGAGCAGGTTCCCATTGCAGCGAATTTGGACTATCACTACGGATGGCGGCCCGATACCGTTGCACCGGGTAGAGCAGATCTTGAATGTCAGGAGGCAGGTCGGTGTCTGTCACGCTCGCTCCGCCAAGGCAGGCACTGGAATTGACCTGGGACGCCGTCCTGTCAGCGCCCGCGAACAGGCAACCTGCCAGACGAAACGGATCAGGCAGTGAGTTTTGTCGGGCGGCTCGCTCCGGGTTGCGCAGCAGGGTGAGCGCGTGGTTGCCGTCGCTGGCATTGCGCGTTAGCCATTGCATGGCCTTCAACACGTCCCGTTGGAGCGTCTCATCGGGAACATTCTCAAGAATGTGATGAGGTGTGCTGGCCGTCGCTAATTTTGCATTGAGCGCAGCGCGCGCGCACTGCAACTGTGCCTCTTTCAGGCTTGTTTCCTCATTAGCTTTGTGCGGGCAGACGGTAGGCTGTTCAGTGGCAGGGCCAGCCTGCACGGTGCCTTCAAGCCATTGCAGGCCGCTGAATAGATGGCTTTGAAACTCAGCGTCTTTGTAACGGTTCTCCACAACCTGATCCAAAGCGTAGCGCTGCCACATCAACTGGGCCGCAAAAAACATTGCTAGCAAAGCCATGACGGCGGTGACAACGCGCAGCGGGGGGAGTGGAGACAGTAAGGGGTGCATGATAGATCCTTTCAGTTTTGGTGGGGGTACTTGGGCTGTACGGCAGCCCAATCAGAAATGGGTCGAACCGCCAGCCCCACCCACACTGCGGTCACGCAAAGGGCGGCGGTACCATAGCCCAACAGCGGCAGTGTGACCCCGGTCAGGGGTGTCCATGCAAGCGTCCCGCCGACACTCACCAGGACTTGTGCCTGTGCGGTGAGACAAGGCACGGCCACCAGCCAGGCACGCAGCCAGCCCAGGGGGTTGCCGTGTTGGCGCAGGCCGGGTGCGGAATTTGCGACGCTCAGGCGGGAGGGCATTGCCGAGAGTACCAGAGTGCGCAGCCAGGCAAACAGCAGTGCGATACATGCGGCGGCACCACCAATTCCCCATGTAGCGGCAAGTCCGGCAAACGCGAAATCTGCCGGGAGCTGAATCGAAGCACCGCTGCCCAGAGTACAGACCGCAGCCCCGATGTGTGCTTTGGCACCGCAATACGGAACACGTCCCAGACCGAACCCCCCAACGTTGCGAGCCGCATCCATCAGCCAGTGAGCTTGCGCGAGGTTTGGACTGTCAGCTCTGAATGGGTCTTGGCGCGCGGCCTCCCGCAAGGCCGCTGTATGGCTGAACTGTGGTGCCCAATCGATCAGGGCCGTGCGCCACAGCAAAATTCCTCCCGAAACTAAAATGACTATGCCCAGCAAAGCCAGGGCCAACATCTGGCGGCGGCGCGCCGGGCTTGCCGATTTGATGCGCGTGGCCAGTTTGACCGCAGGTGCTGCAAGGAACATGAGCAATGCCAGAGACAAGATGATCACCGGCCCCATATCGCCGGACACGCCCAGCCCGAACAAGCAAAGCAATCCGATGGCGGCTGTGCAGGCCAGTCCGCGCCACAAACGGCTGCCGCTGGAGTCCCACTCACCGTACCGGTATGCGGCCCACGACACGGCGAAACCTGCAACCAAGCGCAATAGCTCGCCGCTGATATGCGGCATCCCTCCGCCTGCGACATGCAGCACCGGTAGCGGCGGATTTATTCGATGACCGAGCCAGCCCAAGGCAAAGGCAAATACAACGCTCAGCGTAAACAACACAAAGGGGCCACGCGGGCGGTACCATAGCAAGGTGAGCGTAGCGACCAGCCGCGCAAGCCCCTGCACAATTGCTGCGCTGTTGGCGGCTGCCAGCAGCACAATCGCGTAAGCTAGAAAAATTGCATCCGCATGGTGAAGCCCGAAATATTTCGCCCCTGGCCGAAAGGCTGCCACAGGACCACGGGCAGCGAAGTCGGCGATCCATAGCCAGCCAATGCCGGTCAGAAGAACCCAGCCTGGCCACACGAGACTGTTCCAGACAGTTTTGGACTCATGGCGTGAGGTGCTTATATTCTGAGGCGCGCCCTTGGCGCTACGAGACGCCAGCAGCAAGAGGCACAGACCTACCAGCGCACCTATCGCGTCGGCAGATATAGGCCAGCCAAACGGGCGCCACACCACGGCCAATGCGCTCCAGCTCAAAATTACAAGGCCGCTGGCCCAGCCCCGTGCCGCGCGAGCACAGTGCAGCAAACCAAGACCGAGCAGACCAAAGGCTGGCAACCAGAAACTGGCCGTGCGCAACAAGAGTGTGGCACGCGAATCATCACCAAACCGTGAGAACAACCCAGGCGTTGTTGCCCACATCTGTACCCAGGACTCGGGAACATCGCTGGAGGCATAGCGCTCGCCGAGACCCGCGTTCAGACCAAGCACGGCCAGTGGCTGAGCCAGCCAGGCAAGCAAGACACAGACGGTCAAGGTCAGGATGACCTCTCCAATTGAAAATAAGTGTTGACGGCGCAGGGTCGCAACTTGATATGATGATGAAGTCTCTGGTCGCATGGCAATCCTTAGTGAGTTGGTGTAAGGATGACTTACGGCCGTTGCGTAAAAATTGGTTCAGGCTCAAGACAATATTCAGGAGTTGTTATGCACAGCGCAGAAGAATCACCCCACAATCAGCCTGTCGATCCCGAACGAATGACGATAAATCAGGAAACAGATAAGGAGTTGCTTCGGCTCCTCAAGGCGTACCGTGAGAAAGGACATGACAGTGAAAAGCCTAGCCAAGAACAGCAGGAACTCAGAGAGGCACTCTATTTGCTAATTGACACGTTGGCTGGCATTAATCGCTATACCGCAAACCCTGATTCTCGCAACAAGCGCGGCCGGCTCGCATTGGCTCGTGGGGTAAGCCACCGAGCGGAAGAACTTGCGAATCGAATGCAGGAGAAACTGGATAACAACGCGATACGATATGGCCAATACTTGGCCAAATGGCGCGAAGATGGGGGCGCTTCCATCGCCACATACATCTGGAATATGGGGGGAAATATTGCGAAAACCATGGGCCGAGAGGCTGTCGAGGAATGGCTCCGTGTTGATAAGGTTATCAATAAAAGTAAACGGAACATTGCGCTAGGCGGCGATAAAGAAGATGAAACAGGCGAAGGAGCCAAAGTGGCCGAGGTGGCCCTAAGAAAAGAGGCTGACCGGCTGATAAAGGAGTTCAAAAAAGATATAAAGGATGATCCAACTCGTCAGCCACCGTATCTCCCTTCGGTTGAATTGAAGTCCATTTCTGATTACGAACCCGGTGATGGTTACGGAGCAGATGAAGGGCCCCCAACCGCCATGCCGGAAGAACTGATTGCCAGTATAGAGTCTCCTTTGGCGTCAGCCCTGCGGGTTCGTCCATTGCTTGAAATACTCAGGGTCGTTGGTAACAATATGAAGGGCAAAACAGTAGTTGTGAAAGGCGTCGAAACCCACTTGACAGTTGATCATCGCAATATCTGGTTTGCTTTTCTGGCATTAACTCCAGAGCAGCATAAGTATTTAGGGGCTTCCATAGAGGAGCTTGCTGAAAAAAAAGGATGGCCTAAATCTTCGGTAAGAAAGTGGCTGGCAGATGGGTTTGAGTTTTTTAGGAAGCATCGTTTATTTGAGGAATGTTGTGACCTCTTTTTGAGCAATCGTGAGAGCAAGCATATGGACGCCAAGCAACTCGCTGAAGCCAGAGCCAAAGCGAAAATGCTACTTTTGGGCGAAGTCCCCCGGTACAGCGACAAGATAGAGGAGGAAGAAAATGCGAGGGATCTTTTTCGCAAGACTATTCATCAGTGGATCGAGAAGTATGGGGACGCTTAAATATTCATCGATTGAAAATTCACACGGACAGGCTTTGGCGCAGGTAGTGGTGTGCGCCCCTTCCGGGTATCGTGACACGCCTTGCCAACCACTAAGGCAATCCCTGACGTACGGATAATAAGCCGGTATGGATCATCAAAAGCATTGTGTCCGTATTCTTTATTCCATGCCGACTGAATGTTGCAGCATGATAATCTTATCCTGTTTTGAGGTGGCCTCTCCAAAAGCATATTGGTTCGCCTTGGGTAATAGAAGGGCGAGTCTAACGGCTTAGCCCTTGGCTGTCATCTGGCAAACCATAAAGCCGTGCCGGCTTTGACAGCGTTATGGTAGCCCAAATTCAAAGCCATCGGCCTGCCAAACGTAGCGTGCGTTTCCTGCTACGCCAATGCCGCCAGAATGCTTTACAATTAGCGTTGTCTTCAGAACAATTTTGAATCCATGCTGCTCTGGTTCGTCATAACTTACTGGATCATTTCGGTGGGAATCGGCCTCTACGCTGCCCGCCACGTCCACAACACCAAAGACTTCGCCATCGCCGGACGGCACCTGCCGTTCTACATGGTCACGGCGACCGTGTTCGCCACCTGGTTCGGTTCGGAAACGGTTCTCGGCATTCCCGCCACCTTTCTCAAGGAGGGCATGCACGGTGTGGTGGCCGATCCTTTCGGCGCCTCCATGTGCTTAATCCTTGTCGGGCTTTTTTTTGCGGCGCCGCTCTACCGCATGAACCTGCTGACCATCGGGGACTTCTACAAAAAGCGCTATGGCCGCAGCGTTGAGGTGCTGACCACGCTTGCCATTGTGATTTCCTACCTCGGTTGGGTGGGTGCCCAGATCACCGCCCTTGGACTGGTTTTCAACGTGGTATCCGGCGGCGAAATCAGCAAGCTGGCAGGGATGTGGATCGGCTCCGGCACCATCCTGATCTACACCTTCTTCGGCGGCATGTGGGCGGTGGCTGTCACCGATTTCATCCAGATGATTATCATTGTCATCGGCATGCTGTATATCGGCGGCTCGGTAAGCAACATGGTGGGCGGCGTGGGCGTGGTGGTGAACCATGCAATGGAGGCCGGCAAATTTGAATTCTGGCCGGCTCTCAATATCAAGGAGATCATCGGTTTCCTCGCTGCCTGGATGACCATGATGCTAGGCTCAATGCCGCAGCAGGACGTGTTCCAGCGGGTGCAGTCGTCGAAAACCGAGAAAATCGCTATCTGGGGGACGGTGTTCGGCGGTTGCCTGTATTTCGTGTTTGCCTTCGTGCCGATGTTCCTGGCCTATTCGGCGACGCTGATTGACCCAAAGATGGTGAGCGACCTGATCGACACCGACCCGCAGATGATCCTGCCCACCTTGGTGATGAAACATGCGCCGCTGTTTGCCCAGGTGATGTTCTTTGGCGCTTTGCTTTCGGCCATCAAGAGCTGCGCCTCGGCGACGTTGCTGGCACCCTCGGTCACTTTTACCGAGAACATCCTCAAGCCGATGGTTGGCAAAATGTCTGACCGCAAACTGCTGCTTGCCATGCGTAGCGTGACGGTGGTATTCACCGTGCTGGTTACCCTTTACGCCATGAACTCGAAGGCCAGCATCTTCAAGATGGTCGAGAACGCCTACCAGATAACACTGGTAGCGGCTTTTATCCCGCTTTCCGCAGGCGTTTACTGGAAACGTTCCACCAATCAGGGGGCGTTGGCGGCGATTTTCTGCGGCCTTTCGGTATGGCTCGCCATTCTAGTTTTCGGACCCGACGACCCTTTTATCCCGGCGCAGTTTGCCGGGCTTATCGCAAGCGCGCTCGGCATGATAATCGGTTCTCTCCTGCCCAGCGTGGTGGGCAAGCCGTTGCCGCAAGAACCCGAACACGCCCAGCTCCATCATCATGCCGCAAGCCATACCGAGCATGTGGCGGAACACCCGCACCACCATCCACCGCACCATGGCGAGCATTAACGTGAAACTCGCGTAGCGAGACTGCGTCCCTCTCCCCCGTAAGCGGGAGATAACCAGCGACTTGCCAGCTTGCTGGCTTAGTCGAATGGCTAGTTGTTCCATCAGAGCTAGGAGAGATAACCAGCCACTTGGTTGCCGCCTTTTGGCAACCTAGTGGAATGGCTAGTAGTTCCATCAGGAAAACGGGCATGGCGGGTTTCATCATCAGGGGCAGAATATTTGCCATGCCCGTTAGAGAAGCACAGCAGCAGTGTGAAATTGGCACGCCGCCCCCGCAAACCCGGGATTATTTCCTTAACTCTCGCATGAGTTTCAGCTCTTCTTCCGGCGTAAGTATGGTCTGTGTCCTTTCCTTGAACATGAGCCAGAGCAACCCGCCATTGACCAGCATGAATATGACTTCGATGTAGAGCAAAGTGGTGACGATGATGTGCTCGCGGGGCGCGGCAAAAATGAAGTAGAAACCCTGGAAGCTCGGCAGAATGGCGCGCGTTACCGCACTGTAGTTTTCAAACGGCGGGAACAGCAGGATCATCACCAGATTAACCGCCACGACCGCCAGTGTTGCGTTCTGGTAGTTGATCTTGCGGAGCGTTACCACCTTTCTGCTCCGTAGCAACAGCCAGGCTATCCCGGCGTTGATCAGCACCACTGCCACTTCGAGGAACAGCACGCCGGAATTGATGATTTCATTCGACCCCTTGCTGAAAGCGAAATGAAATCCGGAAAAAATCGGGATGATGGAATTGGCGATCGAATAGGAATCGAATGGGGGAAACAGCAACATCAGGGCAAGGTTGATTGCAGCAATAATCAGTGTGAGCTTTTGCCGCTGGTTCATGATTGCCCCCTGTGTCTATTGAAACCGGTGACTAGCTTTGCTCCCACGGCAAACCGCACGCACGCCAGCCATTCAGTGCGTTGCGGTGCCCATCTGCACCCTTGTCGCCCTCGAAGCCTTCCAGCACATTGTAGCAGTCAGCGTAACCTGCCTGGGTAGCGGTGATGGCAGCGCTGTGCGAGCGGACGCCGCTACGGCAGATGAACATCACCAGCGCTTCCTTGTCCACCGTCTGCTCAAGCTGCGCGATGAAATGCGGGTTGGACTTCATGCCAGGATAGATGGCCCATTCGATTTCCATTGCATCGGGGATGCGGCCCACCCAGTCAAACTCGGCGCGCGTGCGTATATCCACCAGCTTGGCGCTTGGCGCGGACTGCATGATTTCATAAGCCTCATCCGGCAATAGCGCGCCTTCATACGGCAGGTTCATTTCTTTGGCGCGCCGTTGCGCGGCGTTCAGAATCTCGGTGATTTTACCCATTACGTCTCCGCTTGATGTTTAATATGTAACCTGCAAGTGTTATCCTGTGCCAAAGGTAGGCAATCCTCTACGTGGCAAATTGCAAGCCGCGTGAGGAATTGACACCACAACATGGCTTAATAGTAGCGCAATCGCAATGAAAAATCCTGTTCCCTCGCAAACTCACAGCAAAGTCGACGTCTTCGAACCTGCCCGCCCGGAGCGCTTTGCTGCCGCGCGTAAAAGCACATGGATCAGCATTTTCATCAATCTGCTGCTGACGGTGCTGCAAGTGGTTGCGGGTTATTTCGGACGTTCGCAGTCCCTGATGGCGGATGGCCTGCATTCGCTGTCTGACCTGCTCGCCGATATCATGGTGCTGTTCGCCAACCGGCATGGCAACCGTCATGCCGATGCCGACCATCCCTACGGCCATGCACGCATAGAAACCGCCGCCACACTCGTCCTTGGCGCGGCATTGGCTGCGTTGGGCGTGGCGCTGCTGTTTACCGCCGGGATGCGCCTGCAGCATCCCGATCAGGTGCAACCCGTGCAGCCGTTCACGTTCTGGATTGCGCTCATCGCACTGGCGGCCAAGGAGGGCATGTTCCGCTATATGCTGGCGGTGGCCAAACGCGTGCGCTCGCAAATGCTCATCGCCAATGCCTGGCATGCGCGCTCCGATGCGGCGTCTTCCCTGGTGGTCGTGGCAGGCATCTCCGGCAACCTGATGGGTTACACCTTCCTCGATCTGGTCGCCGCCGCAGTGGTGGGAGTGATGATTGCGCATATGGGCGGCAAATTTGCCCTGGAGGCGCTGGCCGAGTTGATTGACACCGGCCTTTCCTCCGAAGAAGTGGAAGCCATCCGCACCACGCTACAGTCAACGCCCGGCGTGCGCGGGCTGCATGAGTTGCGCACACGCAAGATGGCCGACCATGCACTGGTGGATGCGCACATTCTCGTCGACCCGAAAATCAGCGTATCCGAAGGCCATCACATCGCCGAATTGGCACGCCAGGCGGTGTTGCGCCAGCACCACGTGATGGATGTGATGGTGCATATCGATCCGGAGGATGACATGCAGGCCGCACCCAACGCCCACCTGCCAAGCCGCAGTGCGCTGCTCAAGCACCTGGCGGAGCGCCTGGGCGAGGGTGCGCCGCTTGATGGCCGCATCATGCTGCATTATCTGGATGGCAAAATTGAGGCCGACCTGTTTCTTGACCCGGCGCTTTTCCGCGACCCGGACAGGATTGAGGCGCTACAGCTCAAATGCGCAGAAATCACGCTGGAAGACCCCTATTTCCGCGCCATTCACTTGCATTGCAGCTTCGCACAAGAATAGTGCGTTCAAATAAACAAATGCTCCACATCGGGGCGCATATTTTTATCCATTTATCCGGATGAATATGGCAAAATACGCGCTTTGGCGTTGGGATGCTTGTGGCATATTTCATGCTGGCTTTATGCTGATAAGGTTGCGCCATGTTTATCCAGTTTCAGTTTGTTTAATTTCCGGTTTATTTTTTGGTTTAGCCGTTACGTTCAGGGGAGAAAATTATGTCGAAGTCGGCAGCTGATGTTCTGAAGTTAATTAAAGACAATGAGGTTAAATTTGTTGACCTGCGCTTTACCGATACCCGTGGCAAGGAGCAGCATGTTTCCATCCCCGCGCACGTAGTGTCGGACAGCGACGACTGGTTTGAAAACGGCCACGCCTTCGACGGCTCGTCCATTGCCGGATGGAAAGGCATACAAGCATCCGACATGTTGCTGATGGCTGATCCTGACTCCGCTTTTGTTGACCCGTTCATGGACGAAACCACGCTGGTGATGAGTTGCGACGTGGTGGAACCTGCCGATGGCAAGGGCTACGACCGCTGCCCGCGCTCTATCGCCAAGCGCGCCGAAGCCTACCTGAAGAGCAGCGGCATTGGCGACACAGCCTACTTCGGCCCGGAACCCGAATTCTTCATTTTCGATTCGGTAAACTGGCAAGTGGACATGTCCGGCTGCTTCTGCAAGGTGAATTCCGAAGAAGCCGCCTGGTCCTCCGCCGAAAAATTCGATGGCGGCAACACCGGCCACCGCCCCACCGTCAAAGGCGGCTATTTCCCCGTGCCACCGGTTGATTCGCTGCAGGACATCCGCTCCGCCATGTGCCTGGCGCTGGAAGAAATTGGCGTACCTGTCGAAGTGCATCACCACGAAGTGGCGACTGCCGGGCAGTGCGAAATCGGCACCAAGTTCAGCACGCTGGTAAAACGCGCCGACCAGACCCAGAAACTGAAATATGTGGTACACAATGTCGCGCACCAGTATGGCAAGACGGCGACCTTCATGCCCAAACCCATCGTCGGCGACAATGGCTCCGGCATGCACGTGCACCAGTCCATCTGGAAGGGCGGCAAGAATCTATTTGCGGGCAACGGTTATGCCGGCCTGTCCGAGTTGGCGCTGTACTATATCGGTGGCATCATCAAACACGCACGCGCATTGAACGCCATCACCAACCCCGGCACCAACTCCTACAAACGTCTGGTTCCCGGCTTTGAAGCCCCGGTAAAACTGGCTTACTCGGCACGCAACCGCTCCGCCTCGATCCGCATTCCCTTCGTGCAGAGCGACAAGGCGCGCCGTATCGAAGTGCGTTTCCCGGATCCGACCGCCAACCCCTACCTGGCCTTCACCGCCATGATGATGGCCGGTTTGGACGGCATACAAAACAAGATTCACCCTGGCGATCCCGCCGACAAGAACCTGTATGACCTGCCGCCGGAAGAAGACGCGAAAATCCCAACTGTCTGCTCCAGCCTCGAACAGGCTCTCGACTATCTGGACAAGGATCGCGAGTTCCTGACCCGTGGCGGCGTATTCTCTAACGACTTCATCGATGCCTTCATCGAACTGAAGATGGAAGAAGTAACCCGCTTCCGCATGACCACCCATCCGGTCGAGTACGACATGTACTATAGCCTGTAAGCAGTCCTTGCGTTGTGCAGTAAACGGGGCCGCAAGGCTCCGTTTCTTTTTGAGGATGCCTTTTGTAACTTTGCATGGTTGCGTTTGTCACAGTGCCGGGCTTTAACCTATACTTCACCCACTATGATCCTTGTCAAGATACGCATCATGAAGCCACGCTGTTTGTTTGTGTTGCTGTGCATGGCCCATCCCGGCTGGGCGCAGGCCGAGATCTATAAACACATGGATGCGGACGGGCATGTGACTTATTCCAGCGCGCCGATGAAAGGTTCGAAAAAGCTTGATCTGGCGCCGTTACCTACCATGTCGCCGCCTGTGCATACTCGTAACAGTGAGGCCAGTCCATCCGATTTTCCCAGAGTGGATAGCCATACGCAAAAAAGCCGTGATAGCACACGCCGCAAAATACTCGAAGACGAGTTGGCCGCAGAAGAAAAGCTGCTCACCGAAGCACACCAGAGCCTGCAAGATGGCAAGGGAATTCCGGAAACATCCCCCAAGAAAATGAAAACCCTGCAGGAGCAAGTATCGTTGCACGAGAAAAATGTGGATGCACTCAAGTCCGAACTCACCAACCTCAAGTAATCATCGCCTGGCTGGAATATTTTTTTCTGGCATGTTTTCTGCTGATAGACGTTAATATAAATATTGCCGTTTACATAAATTAAGAAATACTCATGCCGGACGCCTTCTTTCCCACACTGGAACACCTCGCCACGGCCGTCATCCTGCTGGACGAGCAATCGCACATCGTCTACCTCAATCCCGCTGCGGAAAACCTGTTTGCGTTGAGCAGCAAGAACCTGATCGGCCATCCGGTACAGCATGCCTTCACCCACACCGAGCAACTCGCCGCCGCGATGCGGCAGTCGCTGAGCAACAACGCCAGCTATATCGAACACGACCTCACGCTGGGTACGCACACGCATGGCAAGCTGCACCTGCGTTGCGCCGCCACACCGCTGCAATCAGACAAACGCTATCTGCTGCTCGAGTTCCATCCCGTGGACCGCCCGCTGAAACTGGCGCGCGAAGAACAGATGCTCGACCAGACCCAGGCCAACCGCCTGCTGCTGCGCAACCTGGCGCATGAAATCAAGAACCCTCTGGGCGGCATTCGCGGCGCGGCGCAATTACTGGAACAGGAACTGGAGAAGCCAAGCTTGCGTGAATATACCCAGGTGGTAATTCAGGAAGCCGACCGCCTGCGCTCGTTGATGGAAAAATTGCTCACGCCACAGCACGTACCTTGTTTCAGTGCGCTCAACATCCATGAAGTGCTGGAACGGGTGCGCAGTCTGGTGCTGGCAGAGATGCCGGCAGAACTGGTTATACAGCGCGACTACGACACCAGCCTGCCGCCACTGCTCGGCGACAAGGAACAGCTGATTCAGGTGATGCTCAATATCGTGCGCAATGCGGCGCAGGCGATGCAGGGCCAAGGCACCATCGTGCTGCGCACGCGCATCGCACGCCAGGTCACGCTGATAAAAAAGCGCCACCCTATGGCAGTGATGGTGCAAATCCTGGACAACGGCCCGGGTGTGCCTGATCATTTGCGTGACAAGATTTTTTACCCGTTGGTGTCCGGTCGGGCCGATGGGCATGGCTTAGGGCTGACCCTGGCACAGGATTTTGTCAGCCAGCACCAAGGCAGCATCGAATTCGACAGCGAGCCGGGGCGCACCTGCTTTACTGTGATGCTTCCGCTACAATGATTCTATATGCCTATGAACAATTTTCAGCTTGGCACTATTGTAGGATGGGTGAAGGCCGCAGACCGTAACCCATCGAAGCCGAGCCGAAGGAATTTTGGCCGGGCACACGAACGATGGGTTACGCTTCGCTCCACCCATCCTACTGAAAATCATATAGAGGCATATAATTCTATGGGTGCCAACTTATGAAACCAGTCTGGATCATTGACGATGACCGCTCCATCCGCTGGGTGCTGGAAAAGGCATTGGCGCGCGAGGACATCGAATTCAAGAGCTTCGCTTCCGCCGACGAAGCCATGCAGGCGCTCACGCATGGCGCACCGCAGATAGTCATCAGCGACATCCGCATGCCCGGCAGTTCCGGGCTGGAACTGCTGCAAACCCTGCGCGGGCAATATCCGCATCTTCCGGTCATTATCATGACCGCCTATTCCGACCTAGAGAGTGCGGTTTCCTCCTTTCAGGGCGGGGCGTTCGAGTACCTGCCCAAGCCGTTCGACATCAACCATGCGGTCGAACTGATCCGCCGCGCACTGGAGCAAAGCCAGCGCAAGAACGCCTCCCCCGAAGACACACTCACCGCACCGGACATCCTGGGGCAGGCACCCGCCATGCAGGAGGTGTTCCGCGCCATCGGCAGGCTTTCTCAATCGCAAGCCACCGTATTAATTAACGGCGAATCCGGCACCGGCAAGGAACTGGTGGCGCATGCCCTGCACCGCCACAGCCCGCGCAAAGATGCGCCGTTTGTCGCCATCAACACCGCCGCCATACCGAAAGATTTGCTCGAATCGGAATTGTTCGGCCATGAGCGTGGCGCCTTCACCGGCGCCACCGCCACGCGGCGCGGACGTTTCGAGCAGGCCGAGAGCGGCACACTGTTCCTCGACGAAATCGGCGACATGCCCGCCGAGCTGCAAACGCGGCTGCTGCGCGTGCTGTCCGATAATAACTTCTACCGCGTCGGCGGCCATCAGCCGATCAAGGCCAATGTGCGCATCATCGCCGCCACCCACCAGAACCTCGACGAGCGCGTGAAACAGGGACTGTTCCGCGAAGACCTGTTCCATCGCCTCAACGTTATTCGGCTGCGCCTGCCGCCGCTGCGCGAACGGCGCGAGGACATCCCGCTGCTGGCGAAATACTTCTTGCAGAAGAGCGCACACGAACTCGGCGTCGAACAGAAATTCTTCAGCGAGGCCACCATTCAATACCTCGCAGCGCAGGATTTTCCCGGCAATGTGCGGCAACTGGAAAACCTGTGCCACTGGCTCACCGTAATGACACCCTCGCGGCAAATCGAAATCGCCGACCTGCCACCTGAATGGCGCGAGACACAAGCCACCGCCCTGTCGGATAACTGGCACACAGCGTTAGCGCAGCAAGTCACACTCGCGCTGCAGCGCGGCGATCAGAACATTCTGGACAACCTGAGCCGGCAATTTGAAGGCACGCTCATCACCCAGGCGCTGCAACACACCGGTGGCAGGCGCATCGAAGCCGCCACCCTGCTTGGCATGGGGCGCAACACGCTTACGCGCAAGATTCAAGAGTTGGGGCTTGATGGGAAAGGGGAATAAACGAGGGTCATTCCCTTTTGCGCCACACCCCGCCAACCGGCGCTGCCTGCGCGCTTTCACCCAAATAATGCAGGCCATACATCTCCGAGAGAGTGCGCAGAACGTTGTAGTGGTTAATGCGCTGCGCGCTGCTACCGGGTTTGACCATGGGGCCGATGAACAGGGTGGCAACGCGGTTATCCGCCGAGCCGTCATCCTCGTCCCAGGTAACGATCAGCAGGCTGTTGTGCGTCATCGCCCATTGCGCGTAAGGCTCGATATTTTTCGCCAGCCATACATCGCCTTGCGCGATACTGCCATCATGCATGTCATTGCGCTGGTCAGGCACCACTAGCGCTACCGTGGGCAGTTTTTCAAAATCTTGAGGGAAGGCGTTGATTGGCTGGTTTAGTGACACCAACTCTTTCCAGTTTGCCACCGGATTATGCTTGCGGTAATACGCACCATAGATGCAGCCCTCGAAACCAGGCTGTGGCATGGATTCGGCGTAGCTGAAGAAACTCAGTCCTTTTTCAACCAGCGCGCTGGCGAGGTTGGCTCCGCTCAACTCCAGCGGACAGGCATTGCTGCCGATACCGTGCGTGGAGCCGGAAAACAGGGCAAGGTAATTCGGCTGGCTGGGGCGGGTGACGCCGTAGGATTGGGTGAACAGCGCGCCGCGCCTGGCCAGCGCGTTGATGTACGGTGCATCCGGGTTGCCGATAATTTGCGCGAATGATTTGTTTTCCTCGACCACGACCACAATGTGATCCGGGCGCGGCAAGGGCTGCGCTCCCGCTGGCGCAATAGGCCATGCCAGCAGCAGCGCCAGCAAACGCAACGTCATGCAAATCCAGTTGAAAGGCGCGAGGAGAGTTCAGGAATAACCCCAGAATTATCCTAGAAACCGCAGTTAACCATTTGTATTTTTATGAAAAGCCGCGTGATGATTGATCTTTGCGCTTTTCACACAACTCACCCTTTGGGAGAATCATTTTGTAGCCTCTAACGGTAAAACAAACGACAACAAATTGTCGCTTGTGAAGTCTCAATTTTACGCGGCGAGGCCGAGGGTTTCGAAGGTTTTATCAAGTTCATGTCTGAGATTCATGTAATGTTGATCGAG
>Ga0315281_10001387_pt1 | contig 35667 bp, 24 predicted proteins | sample YL17G07_0_MG_FD_204540 | JGI IMG/M metagenome (GOLD analysis project Ga0315281, IMG submission 204540) | Sediment microbial communities from Yellowstone Lake, YNP, Wyoming, USA - YL17G07_0 | ecosystem: Environmental > Aquatic > Freshwater > Lake > Sediment | place: USA: Wyoming | collected...
GAACTCTGGGACGCGGTGCGTGGTGACATGCGCGACCTGCCGGAGTTCAGGGCAAGGGACGGACGAACGTCTCTCGGCATACGCTTCGAGCCTTACCAATCGTTTTTTGTGGTGTTCCAGAAGGCCACGGACGGGGGAACGCGGGGAGGAAGGAACTTTCCGGAGATGCTGGACGCGGGAGAATTGAGGGGGCCTTGGGAAGTGACCTTCGATACGGCGTGGGGGGGGCCGGGGAAGGTCACATTCCGGAACCTGACAGACTGGACCCTCTCGAGCGAGGGCGGCGTGAAGTATTACTCGGGGACCGCCATATACCGAACGATGTTCGATCTGCCCGCGGTCCAAGGCGTGCGGCCGAAGAATACGAACTCCGGATCGGGTCTCTGGCTAGACCTTGGTCTTGTCAGGAACATTGCGAGGGTGCGCCTGAACGGGCACGACCTGGGAGTCGTGTGGTGTTCCCCATGGCGGGTTGACGTGAGCGACGTGATAGCATCGAGAGGAAACAGTCTGGAGATCGAGGTGGCCAACCTCTGGCCGAACAGGCTCATTGGTGACGAGCAGCCGGACTGTGAGTATGGCGTGGATGGGAACCTGATTCGCTGGCCGGAGTGGCTCCTGAAGGGCCTGCCGCGTCCCCCGGTGAGGCGCTACACCTTTACGTCATGGCGGCACTTCACGAAAAACACGCCGCTGCTGCAGTCGGGGCTAATCGGTCCGGTGCGGCTCCTCCGCTCGGACAGGTGACACGATGGAAAGCAGCATGACCACAACACGCAGAACATATCTTTTGACATTTGCTCTCTTCATTGTTTCTCCGGTGACAGGCCAGGTATCGATGCCTGCCGCCTTCCCTTCCTTCGTTGTGAAACTGCCGGAAAAGCTAAGAGCACTGCCAGAACCGCTCCCGCATGGGCAGAAGGAGCCAGGATTCACACTGCGCGGAATCAAAGGATGGATGTGGAAGCCGGAGCAGTATCTTGCCGAGATACCCGTTCTTGCGGAATACAAGATGAATTTTATGATGAACTGCTATGCGTCGATGTGCGACATCGAGAACCAGAGGTGGGGCGAAGCGGAGTGCAATCGCTGGTGGGAACCTCTGCCGGACTCCAAGAAGAAAAACTACGAAGAGGTCGTCCGGAGCTGTGCGAAATATGGAGTCCAGTTCTGCTTCAGCATGAATCCGAACCTCTCCTCAAAACGCTTTGCCGACCCTGACAGGCCGGAAGATTTGGACAGCCTGTGGCAGCACTATCGGTGGATGCAGGCTCTCGGCGTGAAATGGTTCAACATCAGCCTGGATGACATCAGCCAGGGCATAGATGCGAAGAAACAGGCGACGCTGGTGAACGAAATCTTCCGGCGCTTGCGGACGGAGGACCCCAAGGCCGAGATGATCTTCTGCCCCACGTTCTGTTGGGGCGACGGGACGGGTCCCGATGCGGAAAAATACCTGAAAACACTGGCAGCGGAACTGGATAAAGATGTCTACGTTTTCTGGACCGGTGATCAGGTGGTGACACCCCGTATCACACGCAGAGCGGCGGAAAGTTACCGGAAGATCGTCGCTCACCGTATGATCCTGTGGGACAACTACCCAGTCAACGATAACAGCCCGACAATGCACCTGGGACCGGTGAGCGGGCGGGATGCGGATCTATGCGAAGTGATCGAAGGCTATATGAGCAACTCGCACTGCCCCCAGAACGAGATCAACAGGATCCCGATGCTCACATGTGCCGACTATGCATATAATCCCCACGCCTACGATCCGGCGCGTTCCATCGGGCAGTCTATCGTTCATCTTGCCCGTACGAAGCAGCAGCGAAGCGTTCTCAAGGATGTCGTGGAAGCATACCCGGGAATGCTCCTGTATGATAAGGGGACGAGTTTCAACCCGGTGCGCGAGCGGGCTGTGAGTCTGGCGAAGCAGCCCGGCGGTAAGTCTCTGCAGAGGCACTACATAGCTCGCGCGGAGTTGCTCCTGAAAAGGTTCCGCAGTGCGTTTCCGCACCAGTTCAAGGACTGCGCACAGACCCTTGCAGACGACGTCGCATGGCTCCAAGCCAACCTTCTACAATAACCTTGAGGGCACCGTGGTTCCCGAGTTTGGACCGAGGAGGTCCAGATCTACGCAACGGCTCGAGGGGCGACTCAAACGTGCGCTCGTCCTCCGATTGGCTCGGCTGGAAGGCCGCTCCTTGCCGAATGGAAGGAGATGATGCAAAAATATATAAGAAACGATATGCGAGGAGGGCCTATGATGGGCGATATTGGCGTCGCGCGTGTGGCGTTCCTGCCGCTGCTGACATTCCTTGCGTTGTCCCGGCCGGCCTTGATCTCGGCCCAGGAGAGCGCCCCCCCTTCCGGCTCGGAAACAGTCGAGCTCCGTTCTAACGAACCCGAGCTCTACCCCAACTTCGAAGACGTGGCCATCCGGTCGATGGAGCGCCACCCGTCGGGTGTCGGTCTCCGGCTGGGGTTCGTCTCGGACACTAAGGATTTTTCCCATTTCTTGTATTCGACGAACAGGGGGCCTTTCCAAGCGATGGAGAACGGGTCCCTTCTCCTCGCCTTCGAGGACAAGCATTCTCCCGACGTTCAATACATGACGACTGTCATCCGGTCCGTCAACCGTTCGGGGATCGTCTCCAAGGACTACCACATTGACGTGAACTATTATCCCCGCGAGCTGTACGCCAAGGCCGGCCAGACGGCGCCGGGATATGTCGTCGTCAAGAAGACCGATATCCCTATCGTTTCCAGCCGAGTCAGTGACTGGGTTGGCAGCCGACCAGCCGCCGAAGACGTCGAATTTGCCAGGGCGACCTTTGGCAAGAGAATCGAGGGCGGGGACGCGTCCTTGGAGAAGGCTCGGAGGCTGGCCAGGGCTCTTCTGGACGACCTCGACCCCCACCGGGGAGTGCCTTCGGACAAGATGAAAGCCTCTCCGTTCGAGCAGTACCGGCGCGCCATGTCCGGGAAGGACTTCGTCTGGTGCGGCAACCTGGCGGACATTTTCATCTACGCCTGCGCCTGCTTCGATATCCCGGCCCGAATGATCAAGATGATCCGCTACTGGTCGAAGGGCGAAGCCTACGACCTGCTGATGGCCGAGGGTCACGCCACCACGGAGGTCTTCGACGAGGCTCTTAACAGATGGATTTGGATCGACCTGACCTTCCTGATGACGGGGATGGAACTCTCGGGCTACGGCCCCATCCACATGGCCGAACTCCACCGCTGCCTCAACGACCCGGAGAAGATTAAAAGCCTCACGGCCATCGAATACGATCCCGGGACGAAAACGGAAAAACGCGTCAGCGTCCGCGCCAGCACGCGCCTGGATTCCCTCCTGAATTTTTTCAAGAAGGATCAGACCTTCACCTACCGGCGGATGTCGTCCAAGTGATGGGGCTGCTTTCAAATCCAGCTACGGGGAGTGATATATCATCATGAAAAGAGGGCATGTTTCATCATCCTCCTGTTCCTTCTCGCGCTGAGATCACACAACGCATTCCCGACAAAGGGAGCAGTTGATCCGCTACCAGGGATGGTACAGGAACCGCTCAAGGGACCACCGGGCGTAGGCGGCTACCGCGGTGTCTGATGAGCCGACGGCGCCGGGGTGGAAGGAGGAAGTCACCGTCGGGGTTGAGGCCACCCGCTGCCGGAGGAAGCCAGGGGCGCGCTGGGCGGCGCTGATACTGAAAGTGTATAAAGGAGATCCGTCGCTCTGCTCGAAGTGCGGTGGCAGAATGGGAATCATCTCCATGCCTCATCCGGAAATCCGGGCAGGCCACCGGATGAGGCGGCGGCCCGAATGGCCGGCTCTGGCAGGTCGGTTTTTTCAGTCCCAAGAGGAATTTCGCTAACTTCACGCCAACAATCCGAAAAGCAATTTCTATCAACTCATTTCGTTCTAATTTGATCGGGACTTGCCTGATTCTGGGCTTTTTTGTTTTCGTTTTTCAGCAGAAGAATTTTGCAGGCATGGATATAGGAGATACATTGAAGGTATATGCAACCCCCGATTTCCCCCTGAACGGAAAAGGAGACCATGCAAATTGGGCAAGAACAAGCTGGGATTCTTTGCACCAGGTAGATGCAGGCGTAACAGGGTATGCTTCGCAGTTCAAAATCCTGTACTCCCCAACCGGCATCTACGTCTTGTTTCAGGGTAAAGATAAGAAGATTACCACTCAGTTTGCGGAAGACTTTGAAGATCTCTTCAAGGGAGATGTATTTGAAGTGTTCTTTCATCCAAAACCGACCACCCCTTTGTATTTTGAATATGAAATAAACGCCTTGGGCAAAGAACTGGTTTTGATGATACCCAACCTCAATGGGAAGTACGTGGGATGGCGCCCCTGGCATTATGAGGGCAATCGCAAAGTGTTGAAGCAAGTGTATGTCAAAGGGGGGTGAAGCCCTTCCTGGCGCCACCATTCAATCTTGGTCAGCTGAATTGTTTTTCCCTTATACACTCTTGCTCCTCCTCGAGAATGTTCCACCGACACCGGGCATGTGCTGGAAAGCCAATTTCTGCAGGTTGGATTACGATACTGGGAGAATGATCAAGTGGTCTTGGTCGCCCATTCAAATCAGTTTCCATGAGTTTCAGGCCTACAGGACAATTGAATTTCAATAAAGTTCACACTACTCAGTAGATCAAGTCCAATGAAAACAAACACCTTACTACTCCTTTTCCCTTTAGCAGCAGCCATTGGTTTTGCACAAACGAATACAAAGCACATTGTCCGATCAGCTACGCAATTCAATGGCTATACCAACTATTGGCACGATGACTACAAGAATGCGTATCGGTATGGCAGTTTGTTCAAGCTTGCCCAACTGGATGTAGAAAAGACAATCGCGCAAAGCAAGGTGAATGTTGCAGAAGACCTTCACTTGAGTGGATTGGATATGGAAGAAGGGTTCATGGACTATCTGCTGCAGCATGATTTTCAAATTGAATCACATCTTTCCATTGCAGACATTCGGCAAAAATCCGCGCACAACAACTTACTGGTAATGCTTACACCTGCCGATGAAGCTGCAAAGCACTATATCCACAACACCCATTGGCGTGAACCTCTTAAGAGCCACCAATTAGGCGCAGCCGATTTTACAGACATCAAAGCTTTTCTTGCACAAGTCGGTGATCACAAGGTTGCATTTGTTGTCTCAAACGATGTCGATGCAGCTAATAGGACGGTTCAGTTGGTTGAGCAGACGGTAAAAATCATGCACGACTACCGTTTACACAAAGGTTGGTTTGGTGCAGAAACCTTGTTGAAAAGTGTCACCTGTGTGCAAGGCCATCCTCTACAAATAATTGGAAAGGGATTAAACGAAGGCAATACCTTTTTTACATTCAGCGGATACATGGACTTCTTGATGAAAGACGAACTCGACGAATGGATCAACAAAACAGATGTACCCATCGTGACAGATGTTGGGTTCTCGCCCATCTTTGGTTGTAGGAATTATGATAGCCTGCAGGTACAAGATATGCCTAACAAAAAATCCTGGATTGATTATGCACACAGAAAGGGTGGCTATGCATTTCGTCCCGTATTTGATCCGGAAGCAGATTCCGCGAGGTATAAGTACGATGGCTATATCGCGACAGAGGGAAACAAGGAACAAATTGATAACGAAAATATCCCCTTTATTTCTACTACAGGTTCGACGGAAACGGGCCTGATCAACAGCATGTTGTTGTTTGTTGAAAAGCAAAAAGTGTTCACCAGGGAGACAATGTGGGAAGCTGTTTTGAAGAGACAAGAGGTAGCTGTGCTCGACCAGGCCAAAATGATGGGCCCGGAAAACTTCAGAACCGCGGCAAGCTTGCTGTATTTGGACAGGGTGTATCTCGAAAACTACTTTGGTGACCAAGTAAGTATTGAGGCAGTTGTCGAAGGCTATACACTGAACGTAGCAGTTGCGAACTTTTCCGATCATTCAGTCACTGGAAAACTTACCGTTCATGTACCGGATGAATTACGCACACATGGTACTCTACCCCGTCTCATTCAATTGACTGCCAACCAAGCCAAAACATATGCTATCGGCCTTCAGCCCGCTGCTGGTGCAATGGGCAAAACGAATCCGGTGACGGTTCACTTTCATTGGGATGCCCATCAAAAATCCACGATCGCAATACTTGATCTTCCTCCGGCGATATCTGTTCATCGATTGTTGTTTGGTCATTCACCCAGCGTAGAGTATCCCGTTACCATTCATAACTTCTCTCACAAGGAGTCCTTTCCCGTAAACGTTGAAGTGTACGACAATCAGCATTTGGCGAAGCCTTGTTATGCCACTACGGCAACGTGTACAACGCCTACCGGCACATTCAAGAAATTGGTGTTCACACTTCCATTGGACCGCGGCCATTACCAGGTAAAGACCTCCAGCCTTGGTGTCGAATATACCAGTCAATTGGGTGTCGAAAGAGCCGAAGGCAGGGCTACCATTACCTCAGTGGATCTGAATAACGACGGTGTTGATGAGTATGTTTTGGAAAATGATCAAGTAAGAATAACATTGTTGGCAATCGGTGCGCGTGTCATTGAATACTTCGTGAAGAGTAGAAATGACAACGTGTTATTCAAGTTATGGCCAGAGAAAGCAGACGACGATAGACGCCCTTTTAGAAAACGGGCCTACTATCCGTATGGAGGCTTTGAAGATTTCCTCGGTCAAGGAAGTATGGAAACACATAAAGTCTACAAGGCAAGTATTACAAGAAAAGAAGGCGACTACGTACAAGTAAAGATGGTGGCAGACTACTTCGGAAATGAAATCGAAAAGACATTCACGCTGTATGGGAATACACCCTTGCTTGAAATCCGTTTTGCGTTGACGTTCAAAAACCCGGAAGCAAATGTACTGGGTCCACAGCCCATTTTAGAATTGGGCAAAAAACACGGACCGGAGGATGTGTTCTTTGCACCGACTATCACGGGATTGGAACAATACCGGATGCGGATGAATGATTATTACGGCAGGGTGATACACCTAAAGGAAGGGTGGAACGCAGGATATGATACCGAAGAGGACATTGCATTTGTGGGCGCTTATCCAGTGGATCAACCGTTGTTCTTACATATGTGGATGAACCATCCACGCAATGCTGACGCGCACTATTATTATGCAGAATTCCAACCGTGGACACCCATCATACAAAAAAGCACTATGTATTTTTCTTATTATATATGGGGTGCAGGCGGACCGTGGGAAAATGCTGTGCAAGCGTTGCGCGAGAGAAACTTGATCACCATTCGAAAGTAGTCCTATGTACAAAAAAGGAAATTGGCTACGGTATCTTTGCTTTTTTTGCACGGTTTTGAGCATGCATGCAGGCGAAATAAGAATCATTCGCCTCGAATTAGGAAAGCCTGTTCCAGCAATTCCATTTTATCATATCAAGGCCTCCGTGGCGCTACCCCATCCTTCTTTCATAGAAGCCGAAATGACGGTGAACGGCAAAACGCTTCGGTTTCTAGACTTGTACCGGGGCAACGAAGCAGAGGACCCGCAACGACCACCCATGGTGCATCGCCCACCGTCCGGTTTTGCCCTGTCGCAGGACAACACGATCTATGCAACACCCGTGGTGGTGGGGTGGGTGAATTGGATGCCGGGTCAAACGTATGAAGTGAAAATTACCGTTCGGCTAAAGAAGACAATACGGAGTAGCAAAGATGATGAGGTTCTTACCACGTCTCAAACCATTACGGCGCCGGGACGCGACCTGCTCTTTGACAGAGACTGGAAAAACTATAAATCTGTTGTTGTAAGCGAAACAGCAGGTATTGATCGAACAGCAGAGACGGTAGAGGTATTGCTTCCTTTTTATCCCGATGAAGCAAAAGATTTGAAAAGAGAAATCCGCGTGGTTGCAGTTGATCCGAGTACATTTCAACACAAAGAAGTGCCCGTTCAAGTTTTTGATATACAAGAATATTTGAAAGAAGACGATCTCGCACCAGACAAAACAGGAAAACCCAGCCATGACATTCCTCTCTGGCTACCCACGGTTACTGCCAGGGTTGCGTTTCTCGCAGATGTGTCCGCCAAAACAAGCAAGGTCTTCTTGATTTACTATAACAACGAAAATGCTCTTGCTAAATCATACACGACCGATTTACATGTATACGGCGAGGCCCCTGGACTAAGAATTGACAACAATGCAATGGAAATTGTTTTGCATCCACAGTCCGGTCACTTAGATCAGATAACCTTAAGATCGTTGCCGCAGTATCCGTTGTTTCATCGAAAAGAAACCAATGGCGCCATTCACTGGAACCCAGAAATATATACACCACCTCTTTCCTGGACACATACCTCTGATTGGAAACCACCTGCACACGTTGAATCGATGACCGGGCCGGTTGTAGCGAAAACAGCTGTGTGGGGAAGCTTACGCGACATACCACAAGTAGACGCATCTGTTCGATATGCATTTTATCCAAACCGCCCGTATTTTATCAGTGAAACTAGTTTGCGCATCAACGAAACCATGCAAAGTATTGCCTTGCGCAATGCCGAAATGGTCTTTAAGCGAGAACTGATGACCCATGCTGCTTGGTTTGATGTGATCCGGGATTCGATCGTGCAATACGATGTAGAAAACATGACTGATCTCACCGATCTTAAGATGGAAGCAGACATTCCTTGGATTACTTTTTTCAATAGAGAGAATGGCCTGGGCTTTGCAGGCATTCAGTTGAATTATTCAAATGCAGGATTAGAAAACAATCCAAGATTATTGAACCCGTATTTCTATATCACTGCAGGTCCTTGGATCTATTGGGCCAGGGCACTTTCGCTTAGCTTCCTGGCTTCCAATATGCAGCAAATGATCCCCGTGCCCAAAGGAAATTTCTTCACGGAAAAATGGGCGTACCTCGTTTTTAAAATTGATGACCCTGCAAAACCATTTGACCAAATAGACTATTGGAGAAGACTGTTGTTGCATCCGTTGCGGGTTCAGCTGGTAGAAGAAGTGGACGATCGCGTGTCCAAGACCGTCACAGAGATCTACATTGATAAAGGAAAGAGTGGCTGGGAAGGAAGAGAAACCGGCAAGCATCAAAAATAGGTGTTCTTATATTCCGAAGATACAACTCCTGAATGCTAAGATGAACTCTATCAGTATCGCACCGACGTAATCATCACAGGTCCCAGCAAACCGGATGGCTCCAGGGGATCCGCTGGCTTTGAATTGTGGAATGCTGTCCAAGTCTTGCGGTCTTTTTCGGGCAGCCTGCTGTCTCCAATTAACCGGTTAGCCCAGGTATTCACCACTTCAATTTCGAGTGTGTTCCCTCCAGTCTTAACAAGTCCGGTTACATCAACCTGCCAGGGAGCCGTCCATACTCCTCCTGTTGGTTGGCCGTTCAGCTTTATGTCGGCCATTACACTTACCATTCCCAGATCTAAATACAGCCGTTGCCCGTTTCGTATTTCAGGAAGGACAAACTTATTTCTGTATACCGCTGTTCCTGAATAGAATCTAATATTTTCATCTGCATTTTTCGACCAGTCTTCCAGCGCGGTCATGGTTACAATCTTTTCGGGTCCCCGCATTGCTGGGTCGAAGCTGACTTCCCATGGGGAGTTAATTTCCACGACTGTCTTCATTTCAGGGAAGTTGGTCTCCAGCTTATCTGATGTCGATGTACCGTTTTTCTTGAAAACGATAAATGCACTACCGTATGCGTCCAGCTTTAAAGGGACCATAGTTATTTCACCTTTCTGGACAAATGCCGGAAGATCACGGATTGTTCCGTTAACTGCATCCCAAAGCTCTGGCTGCTTGCCGCTTACCCTGAACCCTGTCTCAACATTGAGGGGTTTACTGCTTTGGTTGGTGACAAAGTAAATTTCAGAATCTTTTAACCTGCGATGGATCCAAAGCACAGGAGTGTTCTCAGGATAGGAGACGTCGGGCAATAGGTCAATCTGATTCAAAGCAGACTGCATATCAAGACCATTTATTATTAGCCCTTCTCCATATTTGCCTGATTTAATTGATTTGCCATCGACGTTTCCCCACAATTCGGATGACATAGACTTCACTTCATTATCGGCAGAAGGAAAGTTCTGCAAACTTGGTGAATGATCGATTGATGGGCCAAGTATGGTAGCGCCTTCGGCCACCAGTTGCTTGATTTTGCGCAGAAGTTCGGGCCGCATCGTTTTCAAAGGCGGCAAGACCAAAATCCTGTAACTTATGCCGTCCGGCAGTACAAGTTTTCCATCTTCTACCGAAAGCCGGTTTACAATCACTTCGGCATTTATGTAGTCGAAAGAATAACCGCTCGGAAGTTCAGGATTCCGAATGCCTGTCATCTTAGGGGCATCTTCTCCGATGAAATAGCAAACGTCATTTACGGCCTGCCCTCTTTGAAGCATGAACATACACCGCCGCTGGTAATCGATCCACTTTTTGGATTGCTCAAACCAGGTGTTCTTTCTGTTGAACTCTATACCAAACCAGGCGTTCATGCCCGGATCTCTTTCTTCATAAGGTTGTTGAATGTAGACATGCAGGACAACATGATTGATTCCCTCCGTAAAACTCCAGTCTCCGCGTCTCTTGAGCATGGCTGGGTACCGTCTAAATGGCAGGCCTGCCGACGTATATGATTCAGCCGATACACGGCGTTTCCCATATATGTGAGCTGCAGAAGAAGCGGCACGGCATTCGATATTGCCCAGTTCACCTTCAGTCCAGAATTCACCGCCTATGTCATTACTTTGTCCGCCGTACATCAGGAATTCCGATGGGAAGCCCCAATGACCGTAGTTTTCAAGCCATACACGAAGCCCGTTCTCCTGGCTCAGGTCCCGGAGACCCCCGACATAATCATAAGCAACGCGATCGGCTATCATTCGACGCAAATCCCATAGAAAACGATTGGATTGATCTGCTGAGCCAACAATTCTTCCTGAAAGAGCGGGGAGCCAGGGTATTGGGTCATATCCATATCTCTTACTGAAATCTTCAGCAAAGCCTTCTGTCCAGTTTTCTGAGCCCTGTTCATAGCTGTCCAGTACAACATGCTTCAATGCGGTGCGGTCTTCGGCAGGCATACGCCTCAATAGTTCACCAATGAAGGAATCAAAATGTTTTCTTAGGTGATCACGATTCATTTTGTCGACCTCCCAACCCCGCCCTCGGGGCGCCGAAGGACTATTCTGGGTACCTGTGGGTGTAGCGCCTATCCGCATTATTATCCATTTTCCTGCAGGTGCCTCCCAGCTAAGGGTACCATCTGCGGCAAGGTTTGCCGAAATATCAATTACTTTTTCAGGGTCAATTTTCATGGCCTTTGTGCCAGTTTCCTCCTGGGATGGCCATTGGTATTCTTTCCACAGCGGAAATTCAGTCTGGTGCATCTTACCTAGTTGTTTCTCAATATACTTCTCAAGCTTCGGTGCAGCTGAAAGGGCTATTTCTGCCATACCGGCATCTGAAGCCTTCTTACCTGAGCGTTCCATAATATTGCTCATGATCAGCCGGAATTTTTCTGCCGTGATTTCAGGGATGGCAATGGCCACTTCACCAAATGGAATGGGGCCAACACTTACACTCGGGTTACTGCGATCGAACAGAAAACTTTTCACAGTGCGGAATTTACCATTCTCCATTACCTGCAGATCGATATCTGCGACAAACGGTTTCTCGGCCGGGTAAAGAACAAGACTTCTGGCAGTAAATGCTTCACTTGTCTCGAGGTCAATAACCATTTCCTTACCATCACCTGCATTGCTGAAGATGCAAACAGTTTTCAGATCACCATCGACCATCAGTTTGGAGTTGCTTACAGCAGGAACGGTAGTAATTCTGGGATTCAGCCTGGCAATTGATAGCAAATCAGCTTCAGGAACGGGATATGCAAGGACTTTCACATCCTGAAACATTTCTTTTGGAAGTTCAAGTTTTTGCGAGACTTTCCGGCCCCCCTCAACTATCACTTCACTGCTGACCAGGTAGCGCATGGCTTCGGTGGATTTGACCCATGGCCCTCCCGACTGACTCCAGCCCGGGCAATTGAACAAGCCGAAATTCACACCCACACGTTTACCTTCACGAATCGCATGCTCGATAAGCTGCCACCATTCCTCGCTTAACACCGATATCTTGCCATAGGCTATTTCGTCAAGTCCAATGTTGCCGATCAAAGCTTCACCGATGCCAACACGGGCCATAGCTTCAAGATCCCTGGTAATTCCCTCCTTGGAAATATTGTCGCTTATCCAGTACCAATATACCCAGGGTTTTATCGAATCAGGAGGATGCACGAAACCTTGTACGAGTTCTTCAGGTGTCACGCGATCTTCCTCCACAGTGATTCGAGCACAGCCATTAATCATCAGGATGGTGAGCAAAATCATTAAAGCCGCTGTTCTCAGACGAGTTGAGAAATTCTTTGGTGTATTCATGATGTAAGCCTCAATCATTGATTAGTTTTCTAAGCTTCTCATATTTGAGGGAACCCAACGACAAATTCAGTGACATCCGCCCCTTTTTCTAACAGATCGCTTCTCCATCGGCTTCAACATGAAATACCTCCGAGAAAACATCTGGAGCAGAAGTGCCAGTGGACTTAATCTGGACGTCAGCACGCTCTACGAATTCGGCATCAAAGGGCTGACGCTCGGTATAGGCCCAGGATCAACACGCCGAGAGCTCCCGTTGCGATGAGGAGATTTCGCCGGCGCGATGGGGCGCCTTGTTGTGTTGAGATGGCTGCGGGAACGGGATGGTTGCTGCTGTCACTGTCATGCAGCAGGCAGCGCAGAGTCGCTCCCCGATCATTGGCGTGCGGTGAGCGTTCGCCGGGCTGCTCGACATCACGACGGGTGGCCTACTCAGGTAGCATCACCTTTCGATATCGCTCAAAGTGGCGGCCGATGGCGCTTTGTGCAGAAAGATCCCACAACGAGGTATTCGCCCGCCGCATTGCGAGGACGGCGGTGATCCAGCCCTGCGTCCATCCTGACTCGATTGCCCAAGCTCCCCACCCCGCGTCGGCATTACTCCCCCAGGCTTCCCATCGCTTCGTGTCGAAAGCCCTGAACCAGCCTCCGTCCAGTGTCGGCTGTGCCTCAGAGCGGACCTGAATGCGGCATAAGAATCGCGCAAGGTTATCTTCTGCGCCGCGAACCTGCGGATCGCCCGTGGCTGCCGCAGCTTCATGCAACCCGAGGAATGCAAAATTCGTCGTGTAGAGCAGGTCGGCTATCGGATCACCGTTCTTCTGGATCAGCGGCGCCTCGTTGATACCATACGCCTCATTCGTCTCTGGGGGAGGAAACATCCCTTTCCCCTGCACGCCAAGTTCCTCCTGAATCGCGCCGCATGGCTGCTGAAGGGCCAGCAGACCATCCAGAGCCTGCCTAAGCCACCTGCGATGCTCCTCCGAATCCTCCACGCGGACCAGCCATGCCAGCGGCAACAGAATGCGGGCCTTCTCTTGCGCGAGGCCGTTCGCCCAACGCCAGCCGTCGGTGTACACCTGCATCGTCATCCGCAGGCCCTGCTCGGCGCGTTTGCGGAAGAGATCGAAACTCGTCTGCCGGTATGCCCACAGGTAGCAGGCCCAGAGATATGCCTCGAAGTGTGGTGCGTAGTTGACGATGCTCCTCTCGAAGAACGGTTTCCACCCCTTCTCGGTCAGTTCCGGGATGTCGATGCGGTCTCCGCGAAAACCAAGCCGGCCGGTAGTGCGCAAATTACCCAGCAGACACATCATCAACTTTTCGTCCCACCGGTCCTCCTCCATCAATGCCGAGGCTGCCATGGTTCCCAGGAGCACTCTGGCATTGTCATCTCCGTAGTTTGCGAAGTGCCACGCCGGTGCGCCCACGCCCCAGGCGATTAGCCCGTATGCTCCATGGTTTGGATCGCCCCGTTCTTTCTTGCAGGCGTCGGAGGTGAAAAACCAGAAGTCGAGGAGATTCCTCGCGATTGACGCTTTCACTCTATCTCCAAAGATCTTTCCGCCAAAAGCCAGAGCCATGGCTGATTCGCAGGTGCAATCGCCCCGTTGAGCGGTGCTGATTGTCTGACGTCCATCCACATGGATTATGGAAAGAGGCGCTTCCATGATTCCAAGTGTTCCGTCAGCCACAGTCGAATCGGCTGCAGTCGTTATCAGGCTGTCCGCGCGGACAACCGTCCCATCCTTCCCCCTGGCATGCGCCGGCGTGATTAGAAGCTTCGAGCGAATGAACCACTCCACACCTCGACGCAAAGCCTGTTCCTCCACATCCGGCGGGAGCGTTTCGTTGCGGGCATATGACGGTCTCGCCGTCGGCGTCCAATTGAGTTCCGGCAGATGCCTGCCCGATGCCAGCCATCGGATCACAGCATGCCACAACAGCTTCCACGCGTCCTGCGGCGCATACCGCCCCGTGACGAAGTGGCTTAGCTTGGTTGTCGAAACGAGTATCTTTCCCGGGGGACTCTCGAACAGGATGGGTGCCGTCTCCTTCGGCAAACCGAAAACCGCTGAATCAACCCCTGCGACGCGAGCTGCCACAATGTGCGGCGCAGGTGCCGTTACTGGCAACCAGTGCAAGTCGTTGGCCGTCAGTATATGCAGGGGAAGGAGCGGGGAGGCAAAATCTGACGATACGACGAGTCGTTCGAAGCGGCTACTGACAGGCTTGCCGAACTTCAGTCCCGGCAAGGCTGACGGGTATTCCACGTACAAGCGGATCTTCTTCGCCTCTATCCTCTCAAGCGCAGTGGGTGAGATTTCAGTGATCTTCTCCGGATATCCGTCAGCCAGAATGAGCATGCCGCCTTGCGCCGGCGCGGCGTCGAGCGCAGCTTCCGGAGAATCGTGTCTTTGTGTCTGTATACCCGCTGCCTTGACGGCCCGATAGAGATCGTTTTCGGCACGGCACACAAACGTGAGCGTTACCTTTTCCTGCTGGGCGCTCCAAACCTCGCACGGGAACAGGATGGCAAGTATGAGAAGGGGAGAAAGAATTCTGGCCGATCTGCTTTTCATATATGACTCCCGGCTCGGAAGGCTTCCTTACGCAAACAGCCTTTGCGCATTCAAACCCAGAACCTTACGTTTGTCTTCATCTGTGATCCTTGCGAAAAGGACCCGCCCGATCTGCTGGTCAGGTGACATGAACGGCATATCGGTGCCAAACAATACCCGTTCGGCTCCACCCATCGCAACCAAACGTTCAATCAGGCCATACCAGGCAAACGAGCTACAAGTCTCCAGCCAGATGTTGTCGTGTTTCCTGACGGCCTCCGAGTAGACCTCTTCCTCGAATATCCCTGAATGCCCCAGCAGAATCTTGATCCGTGAAAACTCATCTGCAACCTTCATTATCGGCACTACTTGCTTTTTCCCAAATGTGTGTACAAGTATCACAGCTCCAGTCGTGTTCGCATACTCGTACAGGGGGGAGTAGCGTTTGTCGTCGAATGGAAGATCGTTCCCGTCGTCATGAATCTTGAACTGTCGAATCTTCCCGGTTTCGGCGAGAGCAATGGTACGGTCTGCCTCCTCAGGATAGTTCGGTTTGAACACGACATACGGAAAGAACTTGTCTGGATACTTGGCATGGAACGCAAGGGCGTCGTTGTTCCCCGATTCAGCGTCCCCCCGGAGAGCCACAGTGCTGGAACCGTACATTCTCTGGATGCCGATCCGTCCGGCGCTTGCGATCAGGTCGCTTTCTTCAGACCGCGGGATAAGGAAGTTATAGAACTTGCCGATATGCATGTGGGCGTCGATGACGACCTCACCTTCCAGCGGCGACCCTGTCAACCCGTTCTGCTGTAGCTTTTCCGGCTTGGTCATAGCCGATCCCTCCGTATCCCGCGAATGATTTCGCGCAACGTCTCCCCCGCCACCATCCTTCGCTCATCCTCTTTCAGGTTGGCGTACGTCACCATTGTCACCGCCGCTCCCGGTTCGTAAAGGGGGTAGTTGGTCCCGAACAGTACTTGCCGCAACACACCCCGTTCCGCAAGGTAGGCCAGTCCGTCGTGAATTGAGAACCAGGAGAGATCCACGAACAGGTTATGGTATTTCTCCCACAGCGGGAGGAGAAACCGGAGCTGCCGATAGTTCAGACCGGTGACGATCACCGGCAGAGAAGTGTGTTCGCCGCACAATCGCTCGATTTCCTCCCAGTCAGCTTGTCCGAAAGGAACCACGAGGGGGATGCGGTAATTCTCCAAGGCGGAAAGCAGTGGTCCGACAGACCACCCTGAGAGCGAGAAGTTGTGAGTGTGGGGATAAGCAATTGCGGCCACGACATCCTTTGCCAGCATTTCACGAAGAAACGCGTTCGGCGCCGGAATCTCGCCGCTTGACGGTGGGAGGATAGCCCAGCAACCATGAAGAACCCTGGTGCCTGCGATCAGCCTAGAGATCTCTTGATTCCCGGCGGCGGGGTCGTAGTCCCGGCTCAGAGCGTGGGTGACGAGAGCCTCAGAGATGCCGCAGGTATTCATATCTGCGAGCAACTCCTCCAGCGACCAGGGTTCGCCCTCCCTGCGATCTGCCCGTTTGCCGATCATGCAATTGCAGTCAAAGAAAAAGAGATCCACAGAAACGGTCTCCGCTATGTATCCTTTGAGTTCTGTTGCAGAACGCTTCTCCTCCCCTTCAGGTACACCAGGGAGCCGAACAGAAGGAATCCGCCCCCGGTCAGAAGATTGACCATGAGGCTGGATGTCTCCCCGGATGAAACCAGGATGAGAAGAGCTGTAAGGCTCATCAGGCCTCCGAAGAGCAGCGTCGTGGCCCCCATAACCTTGATATCGGCGCCGGTGGCGACTGTTGAAGGATGTGCTGAGGAGGCAACGACGGGCGTGGCGAGATCCTTGAAGTATGCCTCCACGCGTGTCTTTTCCTGCTCTGTCTGAGACTTCCGTGGGGAGCCGAGGAACATCGCGGCAAGCGTGATCAGGATATTCAGGAAAAGCGCAGAGGCATCCCACCCCTGCTTGAGCCAATACTGCAATTCAGGTCTCACCTGCATTTCAGCCCCGTACGAGCTGACCAGCGACATATTGATGATGACGAGCACAATGCCAGAGACCGCACCGGCAATGAGCCCCGTGAGGGCCCCCCGGGCCGTGATCCGTCTCCAAAAGAACCCCGCGAGGATCGGCAGCGCAGTGGCCGGGAGCAGGGCCCCAAACGCCTTGAACATGATGTCAAAGAGGTTGAAGCCCTTCAGGACATTGAGCAGGATGGCGACGGCAATAATGAGACCGCCGATCAGCAATGTTGCCGCCCGGCCCACCTTGACAAGGTCCTTCTCTGTCGCCTGCGGCCTGAAGAGTCTTTTATAGAGGTCGTTTGTCAGGATTCCAGCCAGAACGTTGAACTCTGAACCCATTGTGGAGAGGGTAGAGGCGAACATGCCGGCGACGAGCATTCCCATCATTCCGGTCGGCAGAACGGTGAAGGCGAGCTCGGCATAGGCATACTTCGTGTCCTGCAGATTGGGGAGGAGTACGCGTGCGAGCATTGTGGGCACGAAGAAGATGATCGGCGCAACGAAATTCAAGCCGGCAACCAACCACGCTACCTTCTGCGCATCCTTCTCTGTGCTGACACAGTTGTACTTTTGCACCATGGCCCAGCCGCTGTTCAACGAGACAATCATCAAGATGATAAAGGAAAGGTAGTTCAGCTCACGATAGGTCCCTGACAAGGGATTCAAGAAACCTGCAGGGAATTGATCCAGGGTAAAGCCCGTACCGGAGAGTCTGGCGAACGTCAACACGAAGATGAACAGCACGATCACCATCTTGATGACAAACTGCAAGAAATCGGTCACCATCACGCCCAATTGTCCACCCAGGACAGCGTAGATGATCATGATCCCTCCTGCTATCCCGATGGCTGTCGGGAGGTTGAGGATTGACAGATTCATCCCGACATACAGGAAGATTGCGGTGGAAAAGATCTTCAGGGCATCATCAATAATGCGGATCGGAAACCCTGTCCACGCCAGTGCCTGCCGGATACCGAGGCTGTAGCGTTTCTCCAGGAACTGCACTGGCGTGAGTGTTCTCGATCGGCGCCAGCGCTTGGCCACATAGAGCCCTGCAAGAGTCAGGCTTACGATCGATGTCTGATACAGAACGACCGCGGTAATCCCGTACTTGTACCCAAGCTCTCCGTACATGACGAAGCTGAGGGCACTGTGACTTGCCATGAAGAAGGAGATGCCGGCCAGCCACCATGGCATATTTCCGCCCGCCGTGAAGAAATCCGCTGACAGTCTCATCCGGCGCGAAAAGTAGAGCGCGGTCCCCAGGAGTATGACAAAATAGCCTGCAATGACAACGTAGTCGAAAGGCTGAAGGCCTTTTGCTGTTTCCATGTTCCGCTCAGGGGGTCTTCAGGTGGATTGTCTGGTATGCATCGGCGGTAGATTAGTTCCCAAAACACTTGCGGATATCAGCAACACCAAGGTCAAGTGAAAGTTGGATGGCGAGCTTGGGTATTTCGCGCACCATGGTTCTTAGAACCTTCTCCTTGGCCCGCACCTTCGGCATAGAGATGCTCAAGGCTGCAAAGGGCAGGTGCTCTTTGTTGAATATGGGAGCGCCGACGCACAGGACACCGTCGTGCCCTTCTTCGTCATCGACTGCATAGCCCTGCTTTCTGACGAGGGCGAGATGCTTGCGCAGGCTGGCTTCGTCGGTGATGGTCTTGCGCGTGAACGGCGTATAGACGTTTCTCCGCAGCACTCCGCTCAGCTCCTCCTTCGGAAGAAACGCCGCAATCGCCTTTCCGATTGCGGTTGAATGCACCGATGCCCGGTCACCGATATTGTTGCTGATGCGAAAAGAGTGACCTGATTCCAGGATCCGGATATAGATGATCTGCTCGTCGATCAACCTGGCAAGATTGACTGTCTCCCCGTACACCTTGCCGAGTCTTTCCATATACGGTTCAGCGAGAGAGATGATGTCTGTCCCCGGTCGGGAATTTCTTATGAATGTCAGAAACCTTGACCCGAGGCTGAACCTGTGTGTTGTGGGGTCTTGCTCGATATACCCCAGCCCCGCAAGGGTATCCAGGATACGGTACGCCGTCGGCTTCGGAAGTGAGGCTTGCACAGCGAGATCCATGAGAGAGAGCCCATTCTCTGACTTCAGCAGCTCGATCACCTTGAACGTCTTCGCGACTACCTTGATGGGCTTTCCCATGGGAGCATCCGGCAGGATACGCATGTTTCATATGGTGAAACGACATCATGAAAGTGTAGCCAACTGCGGAGAGAATGTCAAGAAAATCTTTTGGAGTTCCACTATGTGAGATCGAACCACGGGCAAAAAATGTGTGAATTCTGCAGATTCTGCTTGACAATTCCAAAATGCAGGAGTATCTTCTTTTTGAAGGCTCGTTTCACATTGTGAAATCTATTTCCCCTCCATCTTAATGCACCTCGAAAAGCATCAAGTACCGGGACCGAAATCGGCAGAACTCCTCGCGCTTTCCAAGCAGCATGAACCCCCCTGCATGGCGGATCAGGTCCCTCTCGTCTGGGATCATGCTGAGGATGTCTGGGTCTACGATGTCGACGGCAACCGGTATCTCGACTTCACGTCTGGTGTCCTCGTCGCGAATGTGGGCCACTCGCATCCCCGCCACGTGGAGGCGATTCGCAGGCAAGCCGGCAGGCTGATGAACTGCTATTCGTTTCCCACGCCGGAGCGAATTCAACTCTCGGCACGACTCGCAGAGATCCTTCCTGCCAACTTGGACAAGATCTTTCTGCTTACCACGGGCGCCGAAGCCACCGAGGCAGCAATCCGCATCGCGAAACGTTATTCTGGAAAGCACGAAATCCTGGCGTTCTCCGGAGCGTTTCATGGGCGAACCTACGGATCGATGAGTGTAGCAGGCAGCATGAACACGCGACGGAAGTTCGGCCCCGCACTCCCTGGCGGAATCGTTGCCCCGTACGCGTACTGTTTTCGCTGCGCGTATGACAAGACATACCCAGAATGTGATTTCTATTGCGTCAAGATTCTCGATCGTATTGTCGAGTCGGCTTCGTCGGGGGATCTCGGGGCCGTTATTACAGAGCCCTACCAAGGCGGAGCCGGTTTCATCAACCCTCCCAAAGGATGGCTGAAGGAGTTGGCGCGCTGGGCACAGGATCGCAGTCTGCTGCTGATCGTTGACGAGGTGCAGTCGTCGTTTGGCCGGACAGGGAAAATGTTCGCCATCGAATGGGAAGACGTAAAAGTCAATATGATCTGCATTGGCAAAGGAATTGGGAGCGGCATGCCGGCCTCAGCGCTTGCCGGTGAAAGCGAAATCTTCAGCTGCATGGAACCCGGCGAAATGTCGAGTACCACCGGGGGAAATCCTCTCTCGTCTGCTGCTGCTCTCGCGGTCATTGACATCATGGAGAAAGAGCACTTGCCTGAGAAGGCGCACGAGACGGGTGCGTACCTGCTCAAGCGACTGAACGAGCTCAAAGCAAAATATGAGTGCATAGGCGATGCACGAGGCATGGGTCTAGCACTTGGCCTCGAGATCGTCGAAAACAAAACGAGAAAGACCCCGTCGGTGGCACTCTGCCGGAAAATCATCCTTGGCGCTGCCCAGTATGGTTTGATGATGGGGAAGGTAGGCATCTACGGAAATGTGATCCGCGTTGCTCCTCCGCTCACCATCAACCAGCAGGAATGTGACCTGGCGATTGCCATTTTAGACAAAGTACTCTCGGAGGTTTGACCTACGACAGTGCACCCCCGTCTTCAAACGCTGGGCCTCTAATGTCCATCTTCCCCATGATTCTTGGACAGTTTCCCGGGGGCAGATCCAAGAGCAATGACAAGACCCGTCCAAATGGCCAGCGGAACGGGACTACCATCGAACAACGCAATGTATTCTCAATACCACTGATTGCTTAGACTGATTCTTCGGAGGTTAGTATGAAAAGAAACCAGCTGTTCCGTCTCGTGCTTTTCAGTGCCTTCCTGAGCCATCAAGCAGCAATCTGCCAATCCAGCCCAGGGGGCACCATTGTTGAAGGTCGGGCTGTATGGACGCCCCCGGGTTCAGTTGCTTTCAACGACTCTTCCACGAAAGTCTTTGTCGAGCACTGCAAGCGGGCGAACATCAATGTCATCGTCCTGCTGGTCGAGTATACAGACAAGCAGGTGTGGTATCACAGCAAGAAGTTTCCCGAGTCGATCGCCCCGGGGTTCAAAGATTTCGATCCACTCGCTGCCGTCATTCGTGAAGCTCACAAACAGGGCATTCGGGTGCATGCATGGCTGTGCGACTTCACACAGAGTGCGGACGGTCCTATCATGCAGAAACATCCTGAATGGGCTATGAGAAACCCCGAAGGGAAGATAACCTCAGATGCTGAGTTCCTCGGTGGGCGTGCGCCGTACGACCAAAACTGGATGTGTCCAGCAAGGCGGCCGGGTTACACTGACCAGTGGCTGATCCCGATGATAGAAGAGATTGTGTCAGATTACGATGTGGATGGGATCCATCACGACTACGTCCGATACCCTGGAGATGTAGCGCCGGACAGCTATTGCTTTTGCGATTACTGTCTTGATGAGATGTTGAAGTACGCGCACCACTTTTATGAAGCGTATCCCGACTCAGTCTTTCCATCGATCCCTGTCCTCCCCAAACCGATAGCCAACTGGTCGACGGATGTGACGGTGAGGCCGAAGGACTGGGATCAGTGGGATCGGAAAAAGAAGGCGGAGTTCTTCCTGACTGGGAGTTTCCTGAAGGGCGGGCCGAGCGACCTGGACTATTTCTTCTATACATTTCGGCAAGACGCGATCAATCGCTTCGCACGAGAAGTCTGGGAGCGCGCTTCCGCCATCAAACCGAACATTGAATTTTCTGCCGCTGTATTCAAAAACCCCATGATGAGCGGCCGCTTCATCGGCCAGCGGTGGACGGATTTCTCTCCATGGATTGACGTCATGATGCCCATGGTGTACCGTAGCCACTTCCCGGCCGTCGATTACGACACGTTCCTCAAGATGCTCGAAGAGTACACCAGATATGAATATCGCTGGGCGAAGGATCGTTCACACCTTTCCGTCGGTTTGGATGTCCACTACATCTACAATGAAGAGCGCCTCTTCCTCTCCGATGCTCTTCATGCGGCGGATTCCCTCAAGGTCTTGCATGGAATGGGGCGCGACCGTTATGCGCAGCGGATCCAATCGAGGTATTCTTTGGTGAAAGACCACCTACGTCAAGTCGCACCGGAAGTGGAGAAGAAGCTGACAGCGGACCTTCTGGCGCTCCCCAGTCTCACCAGTGAGCAACTTGTCCTGCTCCAAGACGCTATCGCCTCACTGAACGCGAACCCTCCTGAAGACTACTATCCGAAAGAGAAGCTACGCCGGGCAATTGAGGCGGTCCGCAAAGGAGGTGGAAACGGCATTGTAATCTTCGATGCCGGAGGTTTGACCTCGAGAAAGCTCTGGCCCGTTCTTGAGGAGCTCTTCAAGCAGCCAAGCGTCGAGCCGTATACGGTTTCGTCGGTCACTGAAATGAGTATCGTACAGGTGAGAGCGCAACGTGAGGAGCTGGCTTCGGCCCACCGAAAGTTCTGGTATCTCGGCGGAGTCACACTCATCCTCTTGTGTGCTCTTCTGATCGCCGTGAGACGGAAGAGACGAACCGCCTAGTCGGGAAAATTCAAGCGGCAGTACGAAAGGAAGTGGCTGTTGCACTCTGAAACTGTAGGTTTTGGCTGCGTTTGTCTGAATCACGGCTTGCGCCGGGAATAAAACCGAGGAGACTTGAACGGGTACAATTGATTGGATCGTGCTGACGGCGATGTGCGTGCTGTCCCTAGCGATTGGACTGTTTTATGTTCGCAGGTCATCGCGGCACGGTGCCGAAGGATACTTTACGGCCGATAGAGGGCTTGCCTGGTGGGCCATTGGCGCTTCCAATACTGCCACCTATTCGTCCGGCAGCGCCGGCTTCGTTATGCTGGTGCTGGTATTTGGGCTAGCCGGTAACTGGCTTTGGTGGGCCGCGTGGATCGTCTGGATGCCGCTGGTGGCGATTATCTGGGCAAAGATGTGGCACCGCATGCAGATTGTTACGACGGCGGAACTCATCTCACTGCGATACGGCGGATGGCAGGCGGTTCTTGCGCGTCGTATCTACGCATTTGTCTGCTGCTTCGGTTTCGCCGTGCTGATTATCGGCTACATAACCGGCTTCTTTGCCCAGACGATCGCGCCGCTTGTCAGCTTGTCGGAATGGCAGTTGCTGCTGATCTTCGGCGGCACCACGGTGCTGTACACCATGTTCGGCGGACTGCTGGGCGTCGTTATCAATGAAGTTGTCCACTTCGGAATAATGATGGTCGGCGGCATGGCTTTTTTTCTCATTGCCGTGGCACAACACGGGGGATGGGTGAATATCCTTGAACGTATCAATCATATTCGTCCCGATGCTTTGACACAACTGCCGCCCACGGTAGAGATTCCATTCTTGACGGTACTGGCGCTGCTGATACAGGGCCTGTTCTTTGCCGGTTCGCCGACGGCCGGCGAAGGAATGACTGCCCAAAGGTTCATGGGGGCAAAAAACGAGGCCCATGCCATCGGCGGTCAACTCTTCAATGCATTCCTCGCGCTGTCGTTTAGAACGATACCGCTCATAGGCCTGGGCATCATAGCCGTCTCAATGTTCTGGTCGCCGGAATTGCTCAAGAGCATCGGGCCGGCGCCCGCAGGGTTCACGCTGGTGGACGATGCGGTGCACGTGTACGCCGAACTTATCAAGGCAACGGCTTTGCCGGTGGGGTTCATAGGGCTTCTGATGACCGTCGAAGCAGCGGCATACATGAACACGCTCTCGTCGCTGGTCAACTGGGGCAGCAGCTTCATCGTCAATGATTTCTACAAATCGATGGCACCCAAAACCACGCCGCGCGGCGAGGTGACGGTGAGCCGGATTACGACGCTGCTCCTATTTATCTTTGCCGGCGCGGTAGCGGTTCTGTACGTAAAGGGAATGATAAACTGGTTCCTGTTCATCAATTCGGCGATGGTCATCTTCCTGCTTCCGCTGTCTTGGCTGAGATTCTTCTGGTGGCGATTCAACGTATGGGGCGAACTTGCGGCAACTGTGCTGGGGCTTCCTGCGTCGATTTACGTGTGGTTCGTGTTGGACTACCAGAATCGACCCTTGTGGGAGGGTGTGGGAATCCTTTTTCTGGCGAGTTTTGCAGTTCTCCTCACCGTGACACTGCTGACGCCGGCGGAATCGGACGAAACGCTTCGACGGTTCTATGCGAAGTGCCGGCCGCCGGGTGTCTGGGGCAAATTCAAACGTGAGTCGGGTAGCGACCGACCGGGCGAGCATTCGCTGCGCCGCGAGTTATTCGACTGCCTCATTGGTACGCTGGCCTGCCTGGGCCTGGTCATTGCTACTAATGCCGTCTTCGTACTCGACTGGTTCAGGGTGATTTGCGCGTTGGTGGTCGTAGTGGTCTTTGGCGCATGGCTCATCAAACGTGTGCTCATGGAAGAGAAACCAACAGTTGGATCCGTCGATAGCAATCGGACCATGGGAGAAATCTCGCCGACAAAATAAGATGAAATCTAAAGAAGCTTCAGCGGGTTTTCTCCTAGTATGACCACAAGCAAACGCGGGAAACAACATATGTCAAAACTCGCTCTACTTGGTGGTAAGCCCGTTCGCAGGCCTCCGTTTCCTTCCTGGCCCTCTCCCGGGAAAGAGGATCGGAGGGCATTACTCGCAGTGCTGTCGTCAAGAGCCTGGGGAATTGGAGGAACGGAGATTGCGAGATTAGAGAAACGGTTCGCCCGGTTGCATGGTGTGGCCTATGGTGTCGCAGTGATGAATGGCACGGTTGCCTTGGAAATTGCGCTGAAAGCAGGAAGAATCGGCGATGGAGATGAAGTGATTGTCCCGTCGTACACATTTGCTGCAACAGCAACTGCAGTTCTCAACGTCAACGCCATTCCGGTGTTTGTGGATATCGACCCTGAGACATACTGTATCGACCCCCAGAGCGTCCGGGGGGCGCTGGGTCCGCGAACGAAGGCCATCATTCCCGTCCACTTTGCAGGCCATCCTGCCGACATGGATACGCTGATGAGTATCGCATCTGAACGAAATCTCTTCCTCATTGAAGATGCCGCGCAAGCGCATTTTGCCGAGTGGGGCGGGCAACCGGTGGGGAGTATCGGGCACGTTGGAACATTCAGCTTCCAAAGCAGCAAGAACGTAACATCGGGGGAGGGGGGAATGATCCTCACGAGGGATGAATCACTAGCCGAGAGATGCTGGTCGTACCACAACTGCGGCCGCTCTCCGACGGGGGAATGGTATCATCATCCTCGACTCGGTGGCAATTATCGCATGACACAGTTTCAGGCCGCGCTGGTGTTGGCCCAACTCACGAAAGCAAGGCAACGGCACCAGAGGCGCCAACGGAATGCTCGCTACTTGATCTCAAAGCTGAATGGGCTCTTGGGCATCTCGACCCTGAAAGTTGACAACCGCGTGACAAGCCACGCCTACCATCTGTTTGTCATCAGGTACGACAAAGAGCAGTGGTCGGGACTTGATCGGTCGACCCTTCTCAAGGCGTTGAATGCGGAAGGGATCCCGGCCAGCAGTGGTTATGTGCCGCTCTATCGCGAGGGGTTTCTGGCGGAGGCCAGAGAGTTCACGCTGCGGCATCGTGCGTACGTCGAGCGTGATTATTCTGGCGTGGATTGCCCCAATACGGAAAGAGCCTGCAGGGAAGCAATCTGGCTTCCCCAGAATGTCCTCCTGGGATCGAGAGAGGATCTTGATCATGTTGTCCGTGCGTTTCACAAGATCCTCGAACACAAAGATGAGTTGGCCAAGGTTCAGTCGTGACGGCGCAACAATGGTCTCCTGAAGGGTGAGGCCTTGGGGCGTGCTCAGCGTGAGGAAGCAGATGCAGCAGATCAAGATCGTCGTTACAGACTACATCGAACCGGATCTCGACTGGGAACGTCGCCAGTTGGCCGCTTTTCCTGTTACCATGGAAGCTCACCAGCTGAAGTTCGCGCCGGTCCAGGAGGTCATTTCAGCAATAAGTGATGCAAACGTCGTGATCGTCAACATGACAAAGATGACCAGGGAGGTTCTGCAAAACCTCCGTTCCTGCAACCTAATTATTCGCCATGGCGTTGGGTATGACAACATTGATGTCGCAGCCGCCACGGAAATGGGCATCCAGGTCTGCCACGTCCCCGATTACTGCAGAGAAGAGGTGGCGGAACAGGCAATGATGCTTCTGCTGCTCTGCCGGCGGAAGTTCACGAGACAGCTTGAGTCTCTGCACGACTCAGTTCTGGAGAGGCAATGGGATTTCACCAAGGTTGTCCCGATCGCTCGTTTTTCGAACTCCAAAGCCGGACTTATCGGGTGCGGCAGGATCGGCAGTCTGGTAGTGAAGACGCTGCGGGGCTTCGGCATCGATGTGATGGTTCATGACCCATATCTGAGTGAGCGGCGGCAGGCTGAACTGGACATTCGCTGTATTCCTCTGGAGGAGCTCCTCCCCCAGGCGGATATGGTCACAATCCATGCGTCTCTCACGCCCGAGACTCGGTACATGATCGGCGAGCGGGAACTGCGCATGATGAAGCCGACGGCTATTCTCGTCAACACGGCAAGGGGGGCAATCGTGAATGCAGATGCTCTTGCAAAGGCATGCAAGGAAGGCTGGATTGCCGGGGCTGGAATTGACGTGTTCGAAAAGGAACCTCCGGAAGTCGATTTTGTCCTCCAGGGTATTCCTAACGTGATCCTCACCCCACACCTTGCCTGGTATTCTGAAGACGCCGGCTGGAGCATACGTGAAAAGATCTTGGAAGATGTGTACCGGTATCTTGATGGACGCCCCCCTCGATTCCCCGTAAATTCTGTTTCGAGAGAGTCCCATGCCACTTGATGGCACAGCGCTCGAACGCGCGGTACGGGCGCACGTCGATGACACCATTGCGTTCCTTTGTGACATCATTCGGATCCCTTCTGTGCGAGGAAAGGAGGGGCCTGTCATTCGGTTGATCTATGATCGTCTTCACAGCTTCTGCTCTCGGTCAGAGCTCCTGCAAATTCCTGACTCATTTGTTGGAGATCCTGGATACAGCTGGCCTATCCCTGGACTCACATATGAAGATACACAAAACCTACGTCTGTCCGTCCTTGGACCGGATCCATCTGCCCGAAGTCTCATCTTGAATGCCCACGCTGACGTTGTGCCTCCGTCACGCAACCAGATCAATGCATTCGTTCCGGAAGTCAGAAACGGCATAATCTACGGCCGTGGAGCATGCGACGACAAAGGTCAAATTGCCGTCATCTACCTCCTGCTTCGGACACTTGCTGGCCTTGGTCTCCGCCCGCGTGGGGCCATCACTTGTGACATTGTAATCGAAGAAGAAAACGGGGGAAACGGGACGTTGTTTATGACCCGGCATCCAGTTCACGCGGACGCAGCGATCGTCATGGAGCCTTCTGAGGGGAAGGTGTTTGCGGCCGTGCGCGGCGCGGTATGGTTCGAACTGATCATAACAGGTCGTGCGGGCCACAGCGGAAGTGCGAGCGATGTTGTAAGTGCCCTTAAAGAAGCAGTCAAAGCCATGGGTGTTCTTGAGGAGTACCATGATCGACTTCTGGCTGCGTCACGCGGCACTTATTCGCTCTTTGATGTGTACGACAATCCCATGCCGATCACCTTCGGGGTTCTCAACGCCGGCGACTGGCCCGCGATTGCTCCAGCATCAGCGATCGTGAAAGGTGTCTTTGGATTCCTCCCCAATGCGACCGTCCGTGCTGTCCAGAACGGGATGGTTGACGCCATCAGGAATTCACGCCATGAGTATCTGCGTGAGCACTGCACCATCAACTTCAACATGCTGAACAACGAAGGAAACACGCTCCCCGTCGATCACCCCCTTGTGCAGGAACTCGCGAAAGCTGCAGCAGAGGCAAGTTATCCCGGTGAGATCTCCGCCATGACGGCAGCGTGTGACGCCTGGCAGTATAGCACCAAGCTCAACATCCCGACGGTGGTTCTGGGGGCCGGGAGCCTCAAGTATGCACACTCAAACGAAGAACAGGTCGCCGTTGAAGATATTTGTCGCACTGCAATAACACTGATTCGATTTCTTGATCACTGGTGTGGTTTCGACGACGCCGCGCGGCACAGCTGATGGGGAATGGCATGAAAGCACTGGTAAAAACACAAAAAGGGAAAGGGTTCGTCGAGGTGCTGGACGTGCCTTTGCCGACAATCGACGAGTCAGATGTGCTCATCGCGGTCAAGGCGTGCGGCGTGTGTGGGACCGATCTTCATATTTACCATGACGAATTTCCCTATTGGCCTCCGGTCATCCTGGGTCACGAGTTCAGCGGAGAAATTGCTGCCGTGGGCGGCAAGGTAGTCGGCTGGAAGATAGGCGATCGAGTAGTCGGCGAACCGCACACGTTGGCCTGCGGTTCGTGCTATTTGTGTCGGACGGGGAATCCTCAGATCTGTGCACAGAAGCGATCGCCAGGCTGGGGTATCGATGGGGCATTCGCGTTGCTGATGCGATGGCCCGAGCCGCGTCTTCTGCATCGCATGCCGGAGTCCTTGGACTTTGACGTGGCCGCCCTGGCGGAGCCGCTCGCGAATGTCGTGACCGACGTGGTCCTCACCCAATCGATCATTCTTGGTGATGTTGTAGCTGTAACGGGTCCCGGCCCTATCGGTATCATGGCCTGTCTGGTTGCCAAGCACGCCGGCGCACGCCACGTCGTACTCATCGGCACAGAGGTGGATGAGAGCACCCGCCTCCCTCTCTGCCGTCACCTGCCGGCGATTGACTCGGTGATCAATGTTCAGAGGGAAGATGTCGTGACTCACATAACAGAACTGACTGGCGGACGTGGGGTTGACACATTCATTGAGGCATCTGGATCGCCTGCCGCGTTTGTGACCGGTGCTCGAATTGTCAAGAAGCTCGGGACTGTCACTGCAATAGGGCTGACGGGCAAACCCGCGGTTGACTTCCCATACGACCAGTTTATGATGAAATCCATCCGGTATCTATTCAATGTGTCCACGAAATACGAAGCGTGGGACCGAGCGCTGAACATTCTCGCCGCTGATCCCACGTCATACCGGAAGCTGATAACCCACTCGGCTGATCTTGCGCAGTGGGCAGCCGTATTCGGGGACCTCGAACAGAAAAAGGGATTGAAGGCCATTTTTGCTTTTTCCGGGGTCTGATCTGTACCTCTTAGGGAGGGATGTATATGAAAACTCGAATTGCGGTCATCGGAACTGGGATTATGGGAAGGGGAGCTGTCATGATATGGCAGCGACACCCGGGGGTTGAAGTGGTCGCCGTATGCGACACTGACACCGAGAAGGCCCGCAAGGTCGCGACGGAATTTGGTGTTCCCAGGTTCTACGGGAGCCATCGCGAACTTCTCGACAAGGAGCAGACTGATGCCATCCATGTCAACACTCCCGACTGGGCACACCGCGATCCGGTGATCGATTCGCTGAATGCGGGGAAGCATGTGCTTGTGGAAAAGCCGATGACAACGGACCTCTCCGAAGCCGACGAGATCGTTCGCGCGGTCGAACAGACCGGCTTGATCCTGCAAGTATCATTCAACCACCGCTGGCTCTCGGTCTATCACAAGGTTTTCAGCGATATCCAAAATGGGAGCATCGGAGAATGTCTGCTTGGGTTTGCAAAGAAAAACAACCCGATTCTGATCCCGACAGAGTGGCTTCCCTGGTCGGGCAAGAGTACGTCCGCCTGGTTTCTCTCCTCGCACGACATCGACCTGATCTGCTGGTGGAGCCAAGCCATGGGCACTGAAGTCTACGCCACCGGCGCAAAGAAGGTTCTTAGGGCCCGAGGCATCGACACCTATGATGCCATCCAGGCGCAGGTTCGATTCAATACAGGCTTCTTTGCCACGTTTGAGTCTGCATGGATTTATTCGAACAAAAGCCCCTACCTCCCAGACTCCTACATGGAAGTGATCGGCACTGATGGGCATGTGTTCATGGATAGGAAGGCGGAAGCCATCGAAATGGCTACGAAAGATACCTATGCCTATCCGCGCACTTTCCTCAATTACAGAGTATTCGACAAATGGGTGGGCGCGTTGCCCAGCTGCATGTACAGCTTTATCGACGCGATCGAACAGAAGAGGGAGCCGTTCGTCACTGCAAAGGACGGTCGGAAGGTCACAGCGATTCTGGACGCAATTCACCGGTCGCTTGCCTCGGGCAAACCGGAAAAGGTCCTCTAGCAGGCTGTTGAAAATCGTATAAACATTGAAAGAATATTCATTGCAGAAAATGTTTTGAATGGTTGGATGAAGAAATCGATCTCCACATTCTTGACTTCGTTGCCATTCGGTGACTCATCGCCGGTTCATTGCGTTCCTCAACTCGTTATCAGACCAGCCCGACTGCGGTCTGGCGGGCGGGGGTCAAGTCTCTACCTTTATGAGATTTCCCATGCGGACCAAATTGTACAGAGCGTTGGTGAAGGTGAACATCCATCCGCCCCGCTTTTGCCCTTTGTGCCTCGTCTTCCGCATCAGCCCTATTGTCTTCAACCAGCCGAACACCTCTTCGACAATCTTTCGCTTCCATTGGCTGATCGCATATCCGGGGTGTCGGGTCGTTCGCTCGTCGATGGCACTGGCTCTGTTGGTATTGTTCTGCGCAACGTGAGGTGTCACCTTGAGTGTTCGCATCTCCTCGACAAAATCGTGCGTGTCATAACTCTTATCCGCACCAAGAGTTATTTGCTTGGATCGCTTCCCTTTCACCCTTTTGATCATTGCCCTTCCAGCTTCCCGCTCTGCCTTTCCGGTGGCTTGGGTGTAGCGCGTAGAGACAACCAACCCGTATCGATTATCAATAACGACATGACCCATAAACGACAGCTTCGCTTCCTTTCCCGCGCCCTTCCTATAGAGCCGCGATTCAGGATCGGTGGTCGATTGATGTGTGTCGTTGGAGCGCTTCTCACCGTGAAAGTCTATCGTAGGATTTCCCGGATCATCCGGCTTCTCTTCCGCAGAAGCAGTTCCCTTCTTTTGAAAGCTCTTCTGGCCAGCCCACGCTTCGATCAGCGTCCCGTCAACGGTAAAGTGTTCATCCGAGAGCAACTCGTGTTCTCGGGCATGGCCGAGAACCTTCTCCAAGAATTTCGTCGCAATGTCACCTTCCAAAAGCCTGTCACGGTTCTTGCTGAAGACCGAGTGATCCCACACCGCATCGTCCATCGAGAGGCCAACAAACCACCGGAACAACAAATTGTAATCGAGTTGCTCCATCAACAACCGTTCACTACGGATCGTATAAAGGATCTGGACAAGCAGCGCTCTGAGCAAGTATTCTGGCGGTATCGATGGTCGTCCAATCTCTGCATAGAGCTTCTCAAATTGTGGGGACAGTGCCTTCAACATTGGATCGATCATCTGGCGCAGCTGACGCAATGGGTGATCTTGTGGAATACGATCTTCCTGCGAAACGTAACTGAACAGTGCACTTTGCTTATCCTCAATCCCGCGCATGGTGTTGTCTCTCCTTCTTTTGTGATGGACGCATACAAATATAATACATCACGCGCGAGCTTCGACGCATCGAAAAAAATATTTCTTATGAGTTTTTCAACAGCCTGCTAGTGTCCCGTATCGCAAGTAACTTGATTATGTCTGGACCAACGGATACTCGAAATTCGACGCGAATCGTGAAATTGGCCCGTCGCACTTATTCAAGGAAATTCTGATACACCACACTAGGGGTGGCCTATGGAATTCCCGACCGAGCAAGACCTACTTCAGTACCTCGAGCAGCATGCCTACGCGGCAGCCTTCTCGGACATTCTAGACGAAATGGGCTACCGGTCACAGGCCGTCTCTCCGGACACACCCATACGTCCCCTATGCGATACGTTTGTTTCTATGGGTCGTGCGGTGACTCTTCTCAACGCCCCTGACACCAACGAAGAAGAACCCTACGAACTGGTCATCAAGTGTATCGATGCACTATCCCCCGGATCGATCTTGGTAACAACGGGGGAAGAGCATCTGACGACGGGGATCATGGGCGAACTCACTGCGACTGCCCTCCGCGTCAAGAAGTGCCGAGGCGCCATCGTGAACGGCTATACGCGTGATTCACGAAAGCTGATCAACATGGGCTATCCAACCTTCGCGTGGGGCAGCTCGCCAATCGACACGACCGGAAGGGTCCGCGTTGTCGACTACAACATCCCGATCACGATCGGTGGGGTGATAATCACACCGGGGGACCTGGTGTTTGCAGACCTTGACGGTATCATGGTAATCCCCAGGGCTGCCGAAAAGGAAGTTATCGACAAAGTGCTTGATCGGATCGGCACGGAAAATGCCGTCCGCAGAGAACTTGCGGAAGGCAAGGCCATGTCCGAAGTGTGGTCCAGGTACAGAGTCCTCTGACACCGGGGGATAGGACACCGTGAGCAGGCCCAGAGCAAGGGTTGAATGTTGTGATGTGATACGAGGAGCAATTACACATGGATGAGGTTCGCATTGGCATCATCGGTTCCGGCTTCATGGGGCGTACGCACGCTGAGGCATTTGCGAAATACACCCGGGGGGGCCGACTTGTTGGCGTGTATGGTGGCTCAAGGTCGGAGGAGCTCGCGCGTGATTATTCCATGAACGTTGAACAATCTCTAACGAGTCTCCTTGAACGGAGCGACGTCGATGCGGTATTGATCACCACGCCTCAGAACGTCCACGTGGAGCAGGTCATCGAGGCTGCACGGCATCGTAAGCACGTCCTCTTGGAAAAACCGATGGGAGTGACTCTTGAGGAATGCCGGGCCATGAACAACGCCTGCAAGGATGCAGGAGTCAACCTGATGGTCGGCTTCACCCAGCGTTATCGGCGGGGCAACATCGAGGCAAAGAAGATTATCGACAGCGAACAAATCGGTAGAATCAGAATGATCCGAGAAACCATGATCGTGGTCGATGGCTCCAATGCCTACCCAGCCTGGCAGCGGAAAGGAGAAAATCGCGGCACACTGCTCGGCTATGGTGTGCACAGCATCGACCGAATCCGATGGTTCACAGGCAATGAGGTGCAATCTGTGATGGCGCATTGCGTTTCACCAGAAGGAGTAGAAGCGGAGTATTCTACGATGCTCTTTCTGCGACTGACGCATGACCAGTCGGCTTCTCTGCTGTGCGATATGGAATGTCCGGCGCCGGGATTTCCAAACTCGGGGTTCCATTCCTGGATCATAGGCGACAGAGGGATTATCGATCTCGACGCATATGGCGAATTGAGAGTAGGGATCAATGGCACGTGGGAACAGGTATTTCGGCAGGCACCGATCGACTGGCAGAAAGAGGGGAAATTTGCACCTGCCCGGATGCAATCATATCAGGATCAAAACCAGGAGTTTATCGACAGCATTCTTGAGCAACGTCAGCCCGCCGTTACTGGGCTTGACGGAGAGAAGGCGGTTGAAGTTGCCCTTGCAGCATATGAATCATCGCAGTTGCAGCGTTCCGTCACGCTCCCGCTGGCAGTCTGACGCTCTGGAGAGCGTGTGTGCAACAGCGATAGTGACCTTGTGACGCGAAAGCGTCCTTTGCTGCTCTGCTGTCAGCTCTCCAAGATTCTGTAACTCTGGGCGGAAGCCTGCAAACATACAGCATCTCGCCACAGTATTGTGTGAGGATCATGTATGAAACGGCGCAACTTTCTCACAACCGGTGTGCTCGGGGTTCCGGGACTGTTCAACCTCGCGAGCGTTCCATCACTTCTCCAGACCTTCTTCTACTATTTGTGGAACTGGGAGACCTGGCGCACCATCACCGGCACAAAGCCGCAGAGGTATGTGTCCGATCAGGTCGGCAAACGCGAGCTTGTTGATCTCCTGCAAAGCAAAGGACGTCAGATTCTCACCCCGGAAGAATGGATCGCCAAGCGAGAAGAGATCAAGCATCTCCTTCTGCAGGTAATGGGTGACTTTCCTCCGTTGACCACGCTACTCAATCCCAGAATTGTTGAAGAGAAGGAATTCGAGAAGTACATCAGACGAAAAGTCATCTATACGTCGGAACCAGGCGATGATATTCCCGCGTATCTGTTTCTCCCGAAAGATGGTGCCGAGAAACACCCGGCGGTTCTTTGTGCGCACCAGACGAATCCCTATGGCAAACGCGAAGCGGCCGGCATCGACGGAGACCCGGCAATGGCACTGGCTCCGAGATTAGCAGAACGTGGGTTCGTCACGCTTGCCCCGGATGAAATCTGTTTCGGTGAGCGGCACAATCCATTGCTTGGCCACTACGGTGACGCCATCGCGTTCTATCGGAAGCACAAGACGTGGTCGGTTGCAGGAAAGATGGTCTGGGATAAATCTCGATCGATCGATTACCTCTGGACCCTTGATGAAGTGGACCCACAGCGCATCGGCGCGATTGGCCACTCTCACGGAGCGTACGGATCGCTCCATGCCGCCGCATTTGATGACCGGCTACAGGCTGTTGTCTCCAGCTGCGGGTTCACCACCTTCCGTGCTGACGGGAATACCTTCCGCTGGTCGCACGCAACCCCGATAATGCCGAAACTTGGTTTCTACCTCGGCGGCAAAGAAATGACGTGGGAAACATTCCAGCAATTCAAGTTGAAAGAAGTCAATCAGGTCCCCTTCGATTGGCACCACATTCTTGCGCTTATTGCTCCGCGCCCACTCTTTCTTTCCGTTTCGCTTGACGATGAAATCTTCCCGGGTGGCGAGAGCATCCAGAGTGAAGTGCTGCCTCGCATTGAGCCGATCTATGATCTCTACAAGAGTCGGGAGAAACTTGAAGGGCATTTCTTCCGCGGCGGCCACAGCTTCCCCGATGAAGCCCAGCAGAAAGCCTTTGCCTGGCTTGACCGATGGCTGAAAGGTGAAATCCGATAACTGTCCCATCCGCTCATGAGCTAACGCGCTCGGAGGTTTCTATGCGCATACAATTCACCATCTCGTGTCTCACGGCAGCTTCCCTACTCGTCTCTGCGTCAGCGCTGGGTCAGACGTCGAAAGTCGTCACTGTGCCGGTAGAGGTTCGACAGGATTTTGAAGAAGGACATATTAGCGGGTGGGAGAGCTATCCGCCGTTTCAGGATTCTGCGTTCGATCCGGATTTCAAATGCAGTAGCGAAAACAACCTGCCGGGAAGCCACTACGCGCTCACACGCAGAGTCCAAATTGGCTTTCCTACAGAGTACGAAATCGGCTTCATCCGAAAAGTCCGTTTGCACGTGACGACCTCTTCGACGGTGTCGTTTAGCTACCTTCTGAAGATGTTCGGGGATGCGAAAAAGATGGAAGCTGTTGTGTGCGGAATGGATGGGAAGAGATACACGTACACAATACCATCTCCAACGAACGATCAATGGCAAACAGTCACGGTTCCAGCCACCTCCTTTATGAGCGGCAAAGAAGCTCTTTCCCCGGGCAAAGAAATGGAAGCGTTCTATGTCCTTGCCCATATCGAAAGAACAAATCCTGACGATGCATATAGATTCTATCTGGATAATGTC
>Ga0315281_10001388_pt1 | contig 35664 bp, 45 predicted proteins | sample YL17G07_0_MG_FD_204540 | JGI IMG/M metagenome (GOLD analysis project Ga0315281, IMG submission 204540) | Sediment microbial communities from Yellowstone Lake, YNP, Wyoming, USA - YL17G07_0 | ecosystem: Environmental > Aquatic > Freshwater > Lake > Sediment | place: USA: Wyoming | collected...
AAGCGGCACCACTTTGGCGGAGGCGGGGGGAGTCATGGTTCGATGTTTCACCGGGCGCCGGGCTCGATTGGCGCGTCAGCGTACCCTTCGCGCGTGCTGAAGGGGATGCGGGCGGCCGGGCACATGGGAGTGGAGCGGGTGACGGTGCGCAATCTGCGGGTGGTCCAGGTGCTGCCCGATGACAACACTCTGCTCGTCAAGGGCGCGGTGCCGGGGCCCGATGGCGGATACGTTATCGTGCGCAAGGCGAAGGCGCCACACAAATAGAACCGTAGGCAGTGAGCGGTCGGCAGAAGGCAGACAGGCAAATAGACATGGCGACGGTGGAAGTCAAGAACCTGGAAGGACAGGCGGTCAAGGAAATCGAGTTGGCCGATGAGGTCTTTGCTGCCAAGCCCAACCAGAGTCTGCTCTGGGAGGCAGTGAAGGCTTACCGCGCCAGCCAGCGCCGCGGGACGCATTCGACCAAGACGCGCGGGGAAGCGCGCGGGGGCGGCAAGAAGCCGTGGCGACAGAAGGGGACGGGACGCGCTCGCGTGGGGAGCATCCGAAGTTCGCTCTGGCGGCACGGCTCGATCGCGCATGGGCCCAGGCCGCGCGACTATGCCTACAAAATCCCTCAGCAGATGCTGCGCGGCGCGCTGCGCTCGGCTCTGGCGGCGAAGTATCAGGAGCAGAAGCTGATTGTGGTTGACCAGTTCGACCTGAAGGAGTCCAAGACCAAGACTTTTGCCGCCATCCTTCAGAAGCTGGTGCCGGGGAAGACAGTCCTGGTAGTCAACGACCAGGCCAATCGGCATCTGGAATACTCCTCGCGGAATATTGAGGGCTGCGACCTGATGCGGCACCACGAGGTCCACGCTTACCACCTCTTGAGCCACGATCGGGTATTGATCTCCGAAGGCGCCCTGACGCGTTTAGAGGAGGCGCTCCGATGATCAAGAATCCGTACGAAATCTTGAAGAAGCCTGTGATCACGGAGAAGAGCGTGGAGGCGAAGGAGCGCGCCCGGACGCTCTGTTTCCGGGTGGATCCGCGCGCCACCAAGGTGGAGATTCGGGAGGCCGTGCAGACCGTTTTCAAGGTCAAAGTCGATTCGGTGCGCACGGCGATTTACCACGGCAAGACTCGCCGGCGAGGCCGAACGTCCGGAAGCCGGCCCGACTGGAAGAAGGCTTTCGTCAAGCTGAAGGCCGGAGAGAAAATGCCGGAGTACGCTGAGAACGTATAGGAGTAATGATGAATGATGAAGGGACGCGGCAAGCTGCCCCGTTCAGCATTCATCATTTGAAGGCTTTATGGGAATCAAAACCTACCGACCCTACACCGAAACCCGGCGGTTTCAGACGGGCCTGACGTTCGAGGAGCTTAGCGCCTCTCGGCCGCACAAGCCGTTGCTGGAGCCGAAGACTCGGATTTCGGGCCGCAACAATCAGGGTAAGCTGTCCATCTGGCACCGCGGTGGCGGCCACAAGCGGATGTACCGGGTCATCGATTTCAAGCGCGACAAGTTCGGGATCCCGGCGCGCGTGGCGACGGTCGAGTACGACCCGAACCGCTCGGCCTTTATTTCGCTGCTGCATTACGCGGACGGGGAGAAGCGCTACATCCTTTATCCGCTGGGGCTGAAGGTGGGAGACAAGGTCGTTTCCGGTCCGGAAGCCGATATCGTCGTGGGGAACGCATTGCCCTTGAAGAACATCCCCGCCGGAACGATGATTCACAATATCGAGCTGCGGCCGGGAAAGGGTGGGCAGCTGGTGCGCTCTGCCGGCGGAGCGGCGCAGTTGCTGGCCAAAGAGGGCGAGTACGCGCAAGTCCGGCTGCCTTCGGGTGAAGTCCGGAAGGTCTATGTGGATTGCATCGCCAGCATCGGGCAACTCGGAAACGCGGATCATGAGAACATCTCGCTCGGCAAGGCGGGGCGCAAGCGCTGGCTGGGCATCCGACCGACGGTCCGGGGTGTGGCGATGAACCCGGTAGATCATCCCCATGGCGGGGGCGAAGGCAAGACGTCGGGCGGGCGCCATCCTGTGACGCCTTGGGGTAAACCCACGCGCGGCTACAAGACGCGCCACAACAAGCAGACCGACCAGTTCATCGTCAAGCAGCGCGAGAGGAAGTGAGCGGGAGGGCAATTTGGGAAGGTCGTTGAAAAAAGGTCCCTTCGTGGATGACCACCTGATGAAGAAGATCGAGCTGCTCAACCGGCGGTTCGAGAAGAAGGTGGTCAAAACGTGGTCGCGACGCTCCACGATTGTGCCCGAGATGGTAGGGCACACCATCGCGGTGCATAACGGTAAGAAGTTTATTCCCGTGTACATCACGGAAAACATGGTGGGCCAGAAGCTGGGCGAGTTCTCGCCCACGCGTACGTTTAGAGGGCACGGTGCAAGGGTCGCGGCCGAGAAAGCCGCCGCTGCGGTGCCGGGCGCTCCGGCTGCGCCGCGGCCGGCCGCGCCGGCGGGCGGCCGCACGAGTTAGTGGGCCGTGGGATTTTGAATCTGGAGTCGGGAAGAACCGATGGAAGCGCGAGCCACAGCCAAGTACATTCGGGTATCGCCGCAGAAGGCGCGCCTGGTGGTTGACCTGATCCGGGGCAAGAATGCAGGCGAAGCCATCAGCATCCTGCAATTCACGAAGAAGCGCGTTGCCCAGGAGATCGGGAAGGTACTCCGCTCTGCCATTGCCAATGCCGAACAGAAGTCGGAAAACATGGATGTGGATCGGCTGGTGGTGGCGAGGGCTTATGTGAACGAGGGGCCGCGCGCGAAGCGGATTCGGCCCGCGCCCATGGGCCGGGCGTATCGCTACCAGCGGCGCATGAGCCACATCACCGTGGTCGTGGAGGAAAGCAAGAGTTAAGTTGACCGGGACAGCCTTCGGGTGGCGTCCTGGAAGGAGCGAAAGGAACAAGCCCGAGCTTGGCCCCGGTTGCACCGGGGTGAAGGAGGAAAGCGGTGGGTCAGAAGGTTCATCCTTACGGATTCCGCCTGGGATACACCAAGACGTGGCGCTCTCGATGGTTCGCCAAGAAGGACTATCCGCAGTTGCTGCACGAGGACCTGGAGCTGAAGAAGCGGCTCAAAGATCAGCTCCGCAGCGCGGGCGTGGCGTTCATCGAGATCGAGCGGCCGGGGAACAACAAGCTGAAGATCACCATCCACACCGCGCGGCCCGGCATTATCATCGGCCGCAAGGGCGCGGAGATCGACCGGCTGCGCCAGGAAATCCAGAAGCGTACCGGGCGGGAGGTGCTGCCCATCAACATCCAGGAAGTGCACCGGCCGGAACTGAATGCGCAACTTGTGGCTGAGTCTATCGCGCTGCAACTGGAGAAGCGCGTGGCCTTCCGGCGGGCGATGCGCAAGGCTGTGGATTCAGCTCTGCGCTTCGGCTGCAAAGGGATCAAGGTGCGGTGCGGCGGGCGCCTGAATGGGGCGGAAATCGCGCGTACCGAGTGGTACCTGCAAGGCCGCCTTCCGCTGCACACGCTGCGCGCCGACATTGACTACGGACTCGCCGAGGCGATGACGACCTACGGGGTGATCGGCGTGAAATGCTGGATTTACAACGGCGAGATCCTGGAGCAGAAGCGGCGGCCCGAAAAAATCGAGGAGCCGGTGGTCGCCTCGGCAGCGTGAAAAGGAGCGGTCAGCCATGAGTGATCAGCCAGAGCAAGGACCGGCAGTTGGGCGCTGAAAGCTGATCGCTGACGGCCGCGAGCCTGGCTCATGAAAGTAACCGTTGATAGGCAGTTCCTATGTTGATGCCCAGCAAAGTGAAGTACCGCAAGCAGCACCGAGGCCGGCGCCGGGGCAAGGCGTGGCGTGGGTCAGATCTCTCCTTTGGGGACTACGGGCTGAAGGTCCTGACTCCCGGCTGGATTACCGACCGCCAGATCGAGGCGAGCCGGGTGGCCATCATGCGCTTCATCAAGCGCGGGGGGAAGCTCTGGATTCGGATTTTTCCGGATAAGCCGGTGACCAAGAAGCCAGCGGAGACCCGTATGGGCAAGGGAAAGGGCGCGCCGGAGTTCTGGGTCGCGGTGGTGAAACCCGGCAGAATCCTGTTTGAGATGGAAGGTGTGACGGAAGCCGAAGCGCGGGAAGCTATGCGCCTGGCCAGTCACAAACTGCCCCTACCGACCCAGTTCGTAGCCCGCCGAACGGCGGCATAGGGAACCGGGTGGAGTGGACGGGATGAAATTCGAGAAGATCCTGAAAGCGGAGAAGATTCGAGAGTGGAGCCCGGACGAGCTCAAGGCCAAGGAGCGCGGGTTTGCTGACCAACTGTTCCGGCTGAAGTTTCAGTTTGCCAGCGGGCAGACGGATGTCCTCCCTAACCTCCGCGTGCTGCGCAAGAACCTCGCCAAGGTGAAGACGGTGCTGCGGGAGAGGCAACCAGGGGCGGCGGGCGCTGAGAAATCTTAGGGGGTCCTGAGAAGCCGGAGGAATCCGGACGAAGGCTATGGAAACACGGCGACAGCAAAAAGTGGGAATCGTCACGAGCAACAAGATGCAGAAGACCGTGGTCGTGACCGTCGAACGCCAGGTCCGACACCCCTTCTACAAGCGGGTGGTCCGGCGCTCCAAGAACTTCCTAGCCCACGATGAGAAGAATCAGTGCCAGGTGGGCGATACGGTCCGCATCGAGGAGACGCGTCCCTTGAGCCGCCATAAGCGTTGGCGACTGGTCGAGGTGGTGGCCAAGGCGACGCAAGTCGCGCCCCTGCCGGAGAGTATCGTATGATCGGAATGCGAACCATCCTGCAGGTGGCGGATAATTCCGGGGCGCGGAAGTTGGCCTGCATTCTGCCCCTGGGCGGCCATACAGGATTGCAGGCCGGGCTGGGGGACGTGGTGACGGCCTCCGTGAAGGAGGCGGCGCCCGACAGCCCTATCCCCAAAGGCAAGGTAGTGAAGGCCGTCATCGTCCGCATGCGGAAGGAACAGCGCCGGCGGGACGGCAGCTACATCCGCTTTGACGAAAACGCGGCAGTGCTGATCAACGAAGCTGGCGAGCCGGTAGGCACGCGCGTCTTCGGGCCGGTGGCCCGCGAACTGCGGGAGAAGAGATTCCTGAAGATTGTTTCTCTGGCACCCGAGGTTTTGTGATGGGAGTTGCGCTTGACATCCGGAAGAATGACCAGGTCCAGGTCCTTGCGGGACGGGACAAAGGCAAGGTGGGGCGGGTTCTGGAAGTGGTGCCGCGCAAGCGGTGGGTGTTTGTGGAGCACGTCAACGTGGTCAAACGCCATACGCGCCCGAACCCTGCCAAGCAGATCCGCGGCGGGGTCCTCGACAAAGAGGGTCCCATCCACGTCTCCAACGTGGCGCTGATGTGCGATGAATGCGGGCCCACTCGCATCCAGCACCGCAAGAAGGTCGAAGGCAAGAAGGTGATGACGGTGCGAATCTGCGCCAAGTGCGAGAAGGTCTTGGACCGTTAGGGATAGGGAGGCAGCGAACCTGAAGATGGTGCCGCGACTGAAAGAGCGCTACCAGAAGGAAATCGTTCCGGCCCTGATGAAGGAATTCAACTACCAGAACGTCATGGCGGTGCCGCGACTGCGCAAGATCGTGGTGAACATGGGCCTGGGAGAAGCGATCCAGAACGCCAAGCTGCTCGACTCAGCCACCCAGGAGCTGGGCCGGATCACCGGACAGAAGGCGGTGATCACCCGGGCGCGGAAGTCGATCGCGAATTTCAAGCTGCGCAAGAACATGCCCATCGGGGCGATGGTCACCTTGCGCGGCGAGCGGATGTACGAATTCATCGACCGCCTGATGAACGTGGCGCTGCCGCGCGTCCGGGACTTTCGTGGCCTCTCCACGCGGGCGTTTGATGGCCGGGGCAATTACACCCTGGGCGTGCGCGACCAGTTGGTGTTCCCCGAAGTCGACTATGACAAGGTGGATAAGATCAAAGGCATGAACATCTCGATTGTGACGGACGCCCGGAGCGACGCCGAGGCGCTGGCGTTGCTCCGGCATTTCGGCATGCCGTTTCGCGCCGAGGTCCAGCGTCGGCAAGCCGCCGGGCAGTCCGAGGAGAAAGCAGGAGGGTAATCTGTGGCGCGTCGCTCGCAAATGGCCAAGTTGGTGAGGAAACCCAAGTTCAAGATTCGCCACAGGAACCGCTGCCGCATCTGTGGTCGGCCGCGCGGCTATCTACGCAAGTTCCAGATGTGCCGGCTCTGTTTTCGGCAACTGGCGCTGCAGGGCGAGATTCCCGGCGTGACCAAGTCCAGTTGGTGAGCCGGCGTCTGGCCGGAAGGTACTTTCGAATTTGGGAGTCTTATGTCAGCCATTAATGATCCCATTGCGGACATGCTCACTCGAATCCGGAACGGGATTCAAGCTCGGCATCAACGCGTGGACATGCCCTCCTCGAGACTGAAGGTGGAGGTGGCGCGGATTTTGAAGGACGAGGGCTATATCAGCAACTTCAAGGTTGGTGAAGAAGGGAAGAAGAAGGTTCTGAAGGTCTTCGTGCGCTACGGTTCCGACGGGACGAGCGTCATCTCCACGCTGGAACGGGTCTCCAGGCCGGGGCGGCGTGTTTACGTCGGTGCCCGTGAAGTCCCGAAGGTCTTGGGAGGCATGGGAATCAACATCCTGACCACGCCCCGCGGCGTGATGACTGGCAAGAGCGCTCGCAGAGCCGGCGTGGGTGGTGAGCTACTCTGCAGCATCTCTTGAAGTCCCGGCCGCGCGGGCCGGTGAAAGGTTGACCGCGGGAGGGTTTGGGTTCTCGGACGCCGGCCCCTCGCTTTGGATGCAAGCTTATGTCGCGAATTGGCAGAAAAGCGATCGAGATACCTTCCTCCGTTAGGGTGACCGCAGAAGGACCCGTGATGGTGGTGAAGGGGCCCAAGGGAACGTTGCGGGTTCCCGTCCCGCCGGGGATCCAGTTTGAAAAGCAGGACGGACGCTTGGTGGCCCGGCGCGAGGATGATGAGCACGCGGCCCTGCACGGGCTGGCCCGCAGCCTGGTGGCGAATGCCATCCGGGGAGTGACCCAGGGTTTTGAGAAGCACTTGGACATCGTGGGCATCGGCTACCGCGCCGAGCTCAAGGGGCGGGCAGTTCAGTTCACCCTGGGGTATTCGCACCCCATTGATTTCCCGATTCCCACGGGGATATCGGTGGCGGTGGAAAAACAAACACACCTGGTCCTGAGCGGCGCGGACAAGCAACAGGTGGGCGAGGTCGCAGCAGAAATCCGCGCCTTGCGGCCGCCAGACCCGTACAAGAACAAGGGCATCCGCTACACCGGGGAGCGCCTGAAGAAGAAGGTCGGCAAGGCGGCGGGCGCGGGCGCGGCCAAGCAGTGAGCGCACGAATAGAACGGAGCCGACGAGACACCGTATGTTAATGCTGGTTTCCAAGAACCAGGCGCGGCGACGCGTCCACGTGAGAATCCGGTCGCGGGTGGCGGGCCGGCCACAGGCGCCGCGGCTGAACGTTTTCCGGTCCCTGGGCCACATCTACGCTCAGGTTGTTGATGACACACGGGGGCACACGCTGGTCTCCGCCTCCAGCCTCGACAAAGAGGTGCGCAAGACTCTGAAGGGTGGAGGCAACGTCGCCGCCGCTAAGACGGTAGGACAGGTGCTGGCGGCGCGCGCCAAGGCGGCGGGCATTTCCCGCGTGGTGTTTGACCGCGGCGGATATGCCTATCACGGGCGGGTCAAGGCTCTGGCGGATGCGGCGCGGGAAGGTGGTCTCGAATTCTAGGAGGAATCGTAAGGGAGAGTCGAGTTGGCCAATCGGATTGATCCCAGCACGCTGACATTGAAAGACCAGGTGGTCTCGATCAACCGCGTCACCAAGGTGGTGAAGGGCGGAAAGAACCTCAGCTTCTCCGCCCTGGTCGTGGTCGGGGACGGCGCCGGGCACGTCGGCTATGGCTCGGGCAAGGCGCGCGAAGTTCCCATGGCCATCCGCAAAGGTATTGAGGCCGCGAAGAAGTCGCTAGTGAAGGTGAACATTACGACGACCACGATTCCCCATGCGGTCGTGGGCCGCTTTGGCGCCGGCAAGGTTCTGCTCAAGCCCGCCTCGGAGGGCACGGGCGTGATTGCGGGCGGCGCGGTACGCGCGGTGGTGGAGGCTGCCGGGATTCAAAACGTGCTGACGAAATCACTGGGCACGACGAATCCCCACAACGTGGTCAAGGCGACCATGGATGCCCTCTACAGACTGCGGAACCCGGAGGAAGTCGCGGCGTCGCGGGGGAAGGCGAAGGAAGAAATCTAAAGGGTGAACAGAGTCGTGACGGACAGAGCTCAACGGACAATCCAAATCAAGTGGGTGCGCAGCGGGATTGGCTTTCCCTATCGCCAGAAAGAAATGGTTCGCAGCCTGGGATTGCGCCGCCTCAACCAGATAGTGGAGTGTCCCGACACTCCGCAGATCCGCGGCTTGGTGGCCAGGATTCCGCACTTGGTAGCGATTGTTGATGAACCCTCCAAGCCGGCGACGTGGGCGGCGGTGCCCGAGTACACGCTGCGGCCGCCCGAAGTTGTTCCTGTCGCGTCGCCTGCGCCAGCTGAGGTGCCTCCTGCGCAGGAGGCGGGTCCCATCGCACCGGCCGAGGCCGAGGAGCTGGCGGCTGAGCCAGCCGTGACCGAAACCGTCGTGAAGAGTGCGGGGGAGACCCCGGCGCCCGCGGAAGCGGTTAAGGCCAAGAAACCGGGGAAGACCACGGCGGCAAAGAGGAAGGCAGTGGAAGCGAAGAAAGGCAAAGCGGCGGCAGACAAAACCGCCAAGCCCTCCAAGGCGAGCAAGAAGTAGGCAGCGAGATTATGGCCACACATATCGGAACACTTCGCCCTCCGCGGGGAGCCAGCAAGCGGCGAAAGCGGATTGGCATCGGCATGGGTTCGGGGCACGGCAAGACCGCCACGCGCGGTTCCAAAGGGCAACGGTCGCGAAGAGGTTCGCACATGCGCCCGGGTTTTGAGGGCGGGCAGATGCCGCTCCAGCGCCGCGTTCCCAAGCGGGGTTTTACCAACATCTTCAAGAAGCATTACGCGCTGGTCAATTTGAGGGACTTGGCGCGGTTCGGACCAGAGGAGAAAATCACTCCCGAGCTGCTGGTTCAGCGGGGGCTCATCAAGCGGCTGCGAGACGGTCTCAAAGTTCTGGGAGATGGTGAACTGAAAGCGCCGCTGAGCATTTCAGCCCACGTTTTCTCGAAGCCGGCCTTGGAGAAGATTCAGAAGGCTGGCGGCACGGCCGAGGTCATTCGGGCATGATGGAGCAGATCAAGAGCATCCTTGAGATCCCGGATCTCCGGAAGCGTATTCTATTTACACTCGGGATGCTGGCCTTGTACCGCCTGGGTTCGTTCATTCCCACTCCCGGCATCAACGCCACGGTGTTTGAGCAGGCCTTTGCGGGGTTGGCTGGTGGGTTGCTCGGTTTGCTGGCCATGTTCTCCGGTGGCAGCCTGCGGCGGCTGACGGTGCTTGCCCTGGGCATCATGCCTTACATTACGGCGTCCATCATCCTCCAGTTGCTGACGGTAGTTCTCCCTCACCTCGAAAAACTGAAGAAGGAGGGCGAACTCGGGCGCCGGAAGATTACTCAATACACGCGCTACCTGACGGTGGGGATCAGTACCTTCCAGGCCTTTGCCATCGCGGTGGCCCTCCAGCAGGCGACGCTGGCCGGAACCCCACTTGTGACCAATCCGGGCCCCGCGTTCATTTTCCAGACCGTGTTGACGCTTACCACGGGAGCCGTTTTCGTGATGTGGTTGGGCGAACAGATAACGGCGCGCGGCATCGGCAACGGGATGTCGCTGCTTATTTTCGCCGGGATCGTAGTGGGCTTGCCGCGGGCCATTGCTGACCTCTATGACAAGGTTTTCGTGACCCGGGTCTGGAGTCCTCTGGTTGCCCTGGTCCTGCTTGCCTTCATGCTGGTGGTGGTGGCGTTCATTGTCATGGTCGAACGGGGTGAACGGCGCATCCCGATTCAGTACGCGCGGCGCATCGTCGGTCGCAAGATCATGGGCGGCGTTTCCACTCACCTACCGTTGAAAGTCAACAGCGGCGGCGTCATGCCGATTATCTTCGCGGTCTCGATCCTGACCTTCCCGCAAACGTTGGCGCTGTTCCGGCTGGACCAGAGCAGGCTCGCGGCTTTTGCGGCCCTGGGCAAGGGGCTGAGACGGTTCGGGGAAATCTTCGCGTGGGGCGAGCCCCTCTACACCGCGAGTTACGTAATTCTCATCATGTTCTTTGCGCACTTTTATCTTTCCATCGTCTATAACCCTGACGAGGTCGCCGACAACGTGCGCAAGCAGGGTGGATTCATACCTGGCATTCGGCCGGGCAAGCGGACGGCGGACCAGCTCGACGACGTGCTGACCAAGATCACCTGGGTGGGCGGGGCCTACCTAGCTGCCGTGGCGTTGATTCCGGAAATGATGCTGGCGGGCGTGCGCCTCCACCATTTGCCATCCTGGTTGGGAGCGGCGTGGTTTGACGCCCATCTGCCCACCTGGGTACTCACCGGCCTCAATATCAACTTCTATTTCGGCGGCACTTCGTTGTTGATCGTCGTGGGTGTCGCCATGGATACGGTCAATCAAGTGAACGCGCAGTTGATCATGAGGCACTACGAAGGGTTCATGAAGAAAGGCCGCCTGCGAGGGCGCCGGGCCGTGTCTTGACCCGCGGCTACGGGGGGAAGCGATGAAAACACGCGCCTTGATCTTTTTGGGAGCCCCGGGAGCAGGGAAGGGAACGCAAGCACGGGAAGTGGCCAAGGAGTTCGGCATTCCGCAGATTTCGACGGGCGACATTCTCCGCGATGCGGTCAAGAAGGGCACGCCGCTCGGCCTGGCCGCGAAGGTGAAGATGGAAGCAGGCCGGTTGGTGCCCGACGAGGTCGTCTGCGGCATCGTGGAAGAGCGAATCGGCGAGCCGGATTGCGAGAAGGGTTTCATCCTGGATGGCTTTCCGCGCACGCTGCCCCAGGCTGAGTTCGTGGACCAGATGCTCGTGGCCAAGGGCCGGGGCAGCCCGCTGGTCATCAATATTCGGGTGGGCGAAGACGTGCTGATGAAGCGGCTGACCGGCCGCCGCACCTGTTCAGTTTGCGGAGAGATTTACAATGTCTATTTTGGGCCTCCAAAAGTGGAGGGGGTCTGTGATAAGGATGGCGGGAAGCTGCTGCATCGGGCGGATGACAACGAGGACACCATTCGCCAGCGGCTGGTGGCTTACGAGAACCAGACCAGCCCGCTCATCGACTACTACCGGCAGAAGAATCTGCTGCACGATGTGGATGGCAACCGGGATCCGGAGCCTATCGCCAAGGAGCTCTGCCAGTTCCTGAAGGATGCATGATTATCTGCAAGTCTCCGGCGGAAATTGAGAAGCTGCGCCGCAGTGGTCGGTTGGTGCGGGGAGTGCTGGAGGAAATGCGCGAGCGGGTGCGGCCGGGAGTCACGACCCTGGAATTGGAGCGCTACGTCGAGAAGCGGTTGGGCGAGCTGAAGGCCAAGCCGGCATTCAAGGGATACCGGGGTTATCCCTGCTGCCTGTGCGCCTCGGTGAATGAGCAGATCATTCATGGGATTCCCTCCGAGCGACGGCTGAGGGAAGGTGATATCCTGGGTATGGATCTGGGCGTGATCGTGGAGGGGTACTACGGCGACTCGGCGATCACGGTACCCGTGGGGCAGATTTCGCAACCGCTCCAGAAACTCCTTCGGGTGACCGAGGAAGCCCTGGGACTGGCGGTGGCGGAGGCGCGTCCGGGGAATCGCGTGGGAGATATCTCCGCGGCGATTCAGCAGCACGCCGAGAAAAGCAACTTCTCGGTGGTGCGGGAGTTTGTAGGACACGGGATCGGTCGGGACCTCCATGAGGAGCCGCAGATCCCCAATTACGGGACGCCGGGCCACGGGCCGGTGCTGAAGGAAGGTATGGTGCTGGCCATCGAAACGATGGTCAACTCCGGGGGTCCCGACGTGCGGCTCTTGGACGATCATTGGACGGCCGTAACGGCGGATGGGGGGTATGCGGCGCACTTTGAGCATATGGTTGCCATCACCCGCGATGGGCCGGATGTATTGACGCGACTGTAATCCGCAGGCGCCACTGGCTGTGAGGAGCAGGGCCGCGGTCGTGAGGTTTGCCAGGCAGTTTATGGGTAAGGAAGACGCGATCGAGGTTATAGCCACGGTGATTGAGCCTCTGCCGAACGCGATGTTCCGGGTCGAGCTGGATAACAAGCACCGGGTCTTGGCGCACATTTCGGGAAAGATGCGCAAGAACTTCATCCGCATTCTTCCCGGCGACAAGGTACAAGTGGAGCTTTCTCCCTACGACCTGACGCGCGGGCGGATTGTGTACCGGTATAAATGATCCGGAAGGGGGCAGTCAGCGGAGGAATGAATCGGCTCTCGGTGGCTCAACCGGCCCCGGACGAGTGGAAGAGCAGAACTGTCTGCGGAGAAGGAAACCGATGAAAGTGCGTTCGTCAGTCCGGAAGATATGCGCTAAGTGCAAGATTGTGAGGCGCCGGGGCGTGGTGCTGGTGATCTGTGAGAACCCCAAGCACAAGCAACGACAGGGATGAGGTTCGAAACTCGGATGGGCGATGCGGGGGGCGCGTGAAGACGCGGCGGCGATTTTCAAGTTTCGAATTTCAATCTTCGAACCCGACGGAGGAAGGCAATGGCAAGAATCGCGGGCATTGATTTGCCGCGCACCAAGCGAGCGGAGATCGGCTTGACTTACATCTACGGGATCGGCAGGGCGCGGTCGCTTTCCATCCTGATGCGCGCCGGGGTGGACCCGGATAAGAAAGTCAAGGATCTGGCCGACGAAGAGGTCAACAAGATCCGTCAGATTATTGAAGAAGAGGGTGGAGTCGAGGGCGACCTCCGCAAAGAGACCGCCCTGAATATCAAGCGGCTCATCGAAATCGGCTCCTACCGCGGCTTCCGGCATCGGCGCAATCTTCCGGTCCGGGGCCAGCGCACCCACACCAACGCACGCACCCGCAAGGGACCGCGGCGGGGTACGATTGCCAATAAGAAACGGTCGGCCGCCAAGACGTAGAGGGGCGTGGCGGGCCGGGAGATTGTGATTGAGGTGATATGGCAAAAGCGCCAGCGAAAGCAGGGAGGAAGAAGACCTTCAAGAAGAAGGAAAAGCGGATCGTCCCCACTGGCATCGTTCACATCCAGGCGACGTTCAACAACACGCATGTGGCCGTGACCGACCCGGATGGGAAAGTGGTGTGTTGGGCTAGCGCCGGGTCGCTCGGTTTCAAAGGTTCGCGCAAGGGAACGCCCTTCGCGGCCCAGCAGGCTGCCCTGCGTGCCGCCAATGCCGCGCGCGACCACGGGATGCGAACCGTGGAAGTACATGTGAAAGGGCCGGGGTCAGGCCGCGAGTCGGCTATCCGGGCATTGGCTACGGCGGGCCTGGAAGTCCGGATCATTAGAGACACGACGCCCATCCCGCACAACGGGTGCCGGCCGCCGAAGCGGCGGAGAGTCTGAGTTCGAAGTTCGAAACTGGAAATTCGAAAATCGCACTCAAGGCTGCAGGCCAATCAGTAGTCATCGAGTTTCGATTTTCTAGTTTCGAGTGGGAGGAAAGTTTGGCAAGATATCGTGACGCAGTATGCAGGCTTTGCCGCCGGGAGGGCGTCAAGCTCTTCTTGAAAGGGCAACGATGCCTGACGGACAAGTGCGCCATGGAGAAGCGCAACTTTGCTCCCGGCCAGCACGGTAAGGCGCGCCGCCCCAAGCTGGTGGGCTATGGTCTGCAGCTGCGCGAGAAGCAGAAGGTGCGGCGGTTTTACGGCATCCTGGAGGATCAGTTCCGCTCCTACTTTGAGAAGGCGGCGGCGATGAAGGGCATCACGGGCGAGAACCTGCTCCGCTTGCTGGAGCTGCGGCTCGACAACGCCGTCTATCGTCTGGGCCTGGCCACGTCGCGCGCCGAGGCCCGGCAACTGGTTCGACACGGGCACATCCAGGTCTCCGGCCGCAAGGTGAACATCCCTTCGTTTGAAGTCTCGGCTGGCCAGGAAGTAGCGGTGCGCGAGGCCAGCCGGAAGGCGACGGCTATCCAGCGGGCCCTGGACCTCACCGGCGGCCGGGGGGTTCCTCCCTGGTTGGAGTTGGACCGCGCCGGTATGAAAGGACGAGTGGTTTCCTTACCCAAGCGTGAGGATGTGAATTTCCCGATTCAGGAGCAGATGATCGTCGAACTCTATTCGAAGTAGCCTGTCGAGCGAAAAGGATTGAGGAGGTCCGCCGCCGGCGGACCCCGGGGAGGTAAGAAGGAGATGCTCTGGAAAGGATTTCAAAAACCGAAGCACCTGGCGTGCAATCTGGATACCCTGAGCGACAAGTACGGTCAGTTCACTGCCCAGCCGTTCGAGCGCGGCTTCGGCACGACCATTGGCAACGCGCTAAGGCGGGTGTTGCTTTCCTCGATCGAGGGCGCGGCGATTACGGCCGTGAAGATTGAGGGCGTGCTGCACGAGTTTTCCTCCATTCCCGGCGTCGTGGAAGATGCCACGGATATTATTCTCAACCTCAAGCAGATTCCTCTGAAGATGAACGTGGAAGGACCGAAGAGCCTCTACCTTCACGTGGATCAGCCGGGGGAGGTGACCTCCCGCATGATCCAGGAGGACCCGGACGTCGAGATCCTGGACATAGACGTCTATCTCGCCACCGTCAGCGAAGGGGGCAGCCTGCACATTGAGATGCGGGTCAAGGCCGGCCGGGGCTACGTCTCCGCGGAGAGGAACTTCGACGAAGACCTGCCGATTGGATACATCCCAGTGGATTCGGTGCACTCCCCCATCCGCAAGGTGAACTACACGGTGGAGGCCGCGCGGCTGGGCCAGATGACCGATTACGACAAGCTCACCCTCGACGTCTGGACGAACGGCGCGATTGCCCCGCAGGACGCCGTCGGCCTTTCGGCCAAATTACTCAAAGACCACATGAACATCTTCATCCAGTTCGAGGAAGAGCCGGACGTCGAAGAGGTCAGGCCGGAGAAGCCGGTGACCGCCCGCAACGAGAACCTGGACCGCTCGGTGGAAGAGCTGGAGCTCTCGGTCCGCTCCTACAACTGCCTGAAGAATGCCAACATCTCGACCATCCGCGAACTGGTGCTGAAGACCGAGCAGGAAATGCTGAAGACCAAGAATTTCGGCCGGAAGTCTTTGAACGAAATCAAGGAGATTCTGACGGCCATGGGGCTGAGCCTGGGAATGAAATTCGACGAGAAGGGCAATCCGATCATGCCCACTCAGGAAGCCCCTCACTCTCAGGCGTAGTGACAGGAAGCGAACGATGCGACATCGGAACTACGGCAGGAAGCTGAGCAGAAACACAGAGCACCGCCGTGCGCTGCTGCGGAACCTGGTGACCTCCCTGATTCTCGAGGAGCGCGTGGAAACCACGGTGGCCAAGGCCAAAGCGGCGCGCGCCGTGGCGGAGCAGATCATTACCTTGGGGAAGCGTGGCGATCTTCATGCCCGGCGTCTGGCGGCGCGCTATTGCCTGACGGCGGCAGCCGTGAAGAAGCTCTTTGCAGACGTCGCCCAGCGGTTTGCGTCCCGCCCCGGCGGCTACACGCGGATTGTGCGCACGGGCTGGCGCAAAGGGGACAGCGCCGACACCGCGGTGCTGGAACTGATGGGCACCAAGGTTCTCGAGAAACGCGCCGAGGCCCGCGCCAAGAAAGCCGAGGCAGTGCGCAAGCGCGAAACAGAGGCCGCCAAGGCTGCCGAGAAGGCCGCTCCGCCCGAAGAGGGCGAAGAAGAGAAGTAACGCCGCCGCTGGGCAAAACACGGGAAAGTCCTTAATATAATCCCGGTCCAGGATGATTGAACGCCTGGCCGGGATTTGCTTTTTCTGAATCAGATGCTTCTTTCCGCTTCTACTCTCCAGCCTGACGAACCCCCGCCAGTCTCCCCGGCTTTGTCGCGCAATGTTCGCGCTCTGGGCTGGGTGGCGTTTTTGAATGACACCGCCACCGAGATGAGCTACTGGCTCCTGCCGCAGTTTCTCGTAGCTGTGCTGGGCGCGGGGCCCATGGTTTTCGGTCTGATCGAGGGGGCGGCGGAGACCGTAGCGAGTTTCGGTCGGCTCATCTCCGGTTTCCTGGCGGACCGCCTGCGACGGCGTAAGCCGCTCGCGGCCATGGGTTATACCATCGCCAATCTGGCCAAGCCTCTCCTCGCCCTGGCGCAATCGTGGCGGCAAGTTTTCTGGATTCGCTTCGCCGACCGGGCGGCGAAGGGGTTTCGCGCCGCGCCGCGCGATGCCTTGATCGCGGACTCAGTTCCCGCTGGCGAGCGTGGGGCGGCGTTCGGATTCCGGCAGGCGATGGATTCCGCGGGAGCCATAGCGGGGCCCCTCAGTGCCGTTTTACTCCTACCGCTGTTTCTCGGTGACGTGCGCAAGGTCTTCTGGGCCGCGACCGTTCCGGGTCTGGCCAGTATTCTTCTCGCTTGGTTTGCGGTGCGAGAGATTCGCCCTGCTGCTCTGCCGCGGAGCGCTGGCGGGGCTATTCAGCGCTCTCGGGGAAAGGACCGGCGGCTGCTATGGATCCTCGTGGCGGTGGCCGTGTTTTCCCTGGGGAACTCCTCGGACCTTTTCCTGATCCTTCGCGCGCACAATCTGGGCGTTCCACCACAACTGGCGCCGATGTTGGGGCTGGTTTTCAACACCGTCTATACGCTCTTGAGTTGGCCGGCGGGCAAACTCTCCGATCGAATTCCCCGCCGCATCCTCGTCGTGCTCGGCTATCTGGTTTACGCGGGTGTTTACTTTGGGTTTGCGCACTCGAGTTCCTCGCGTGCCGTCTGGCTGCTCATGCCTTTGTATGGTTTGTACTACGCGCTGACCGAAGGTGTCCTGCGCGCCTGGATTGCCGATTTGGTCCCCAGCCAGTCGCGGGCTTCGGTCTTCGGCGTGTTCAACTGGGTGGTGGGTGTCGTCGCCTTCCCAGCGAGTCTCGTGGCGGGATGGTTGTGGCAGCACTACTCTCCTGCCACCCCGTTCTATATGTCTGCCGGGCTGTCCTTCCTGGCGGCTCTCCTACTCGCTTTCGCCTGAACACACCACTCGCTGGCGTAAAGGAAGAGCATGCCCAAAGCGGCACCGGCGGCATCGATTCCACAGTCAGTCCATGACGCCGTGCGTCCCGGGACAAACGATTGGTGAAGCTCGTCGATCAGCGAGTAGAGGGCGGCGATAACCACCGACTGCCAGGCCGTTCGCGCGCGCCAGGCAAACTGCCTCCCGCCGCTGAGGGCGCCGTAGAGCAGGAGGCTGAACATGGCGTATTCGGTAAGGTGCGCGAACTTGCGGACAAGAAAGTGGAGAGCGGCGAACGCGGCGGCTGAGATATTGACTCTCAAGAGATCCAGCAATTGGTGAAGAAGCCAGGCGCTGAACCAGGTGGCGAAGGTTGCGGTGGAAAGGTAGAAGATCAGCGTGGCCCAGCCCAGAGTGATCAGCCACCAAAGGATCAAGGCGAAGTCGCGGTCGTGGACGCCGTGGCTGGAGGGGTTATTCAAGCCGGTAGTTGGGCGCTTCCTTGGTAATGATGACGTCGTGCACGTGGCTCTCGCGCAGGCCAGCGGACGTAATGCGCATGAAGCGAGCCTGCTGTTGGAGCTCTTCGATAGTGGCGCAGCCGCAATAGCCCATGCCGGAGCGCAGCCCGCCCACCAGTTGCAGCACCATTTCCGCCAGCAGGCCCTTGTATGGCACTCGGCCTTCAATCCCTTCGGGCACGAGCTTCGAGACCTCGCCCTCCTGGGCGTAGCGGTCGCCGGAGCCTGCGGCCATGGCGGAGATCGAACCCATGCCGCGGTAGGACTTGAACGTGCGTCCCTGGTAGAGGATGGTCTCGCCCGGGCTTTCCTCCGTACCGGCGAACAGGCTGCCGATCATCACGGTGTTGGCTCCGGCGGCGATGGCTTTGGTAATGTCGCCGGAAAACTTGATTCCCCCGTCGGCAATGATCGGGACACCGGCCTGGCGTGCCGCGCGCGCGCAGTCGGCGATGGCAGTGACTTGCGGCACACCCGCTCCCGTCACCACCCGCGTCGTGCAGATAGACCCCGGACCAATCCCCACTTTCAGGCCGGCCACGCCGAGCGCGATGAGGTCGCTCGCGCCTTCGAAGGTGGCTACGTTGCCGGCTACCAGATCCACCTCGGGGAATTTCTGCTTGAGCAGCTTGACGGCTTCCAGGACGCGCGCGGAGTGTCCGTGGGCCGTGTCCACTACGATGAGGTCCACTTTGGCCTTCACCAGCTCCTGGGCACGCTCCACGAAATCTCCCGTAACGCCGACGGCGGCGCCGACGCGCAGGCGGCCCTGGGCGTCCTTGGCGGCGTTGGGATATTTGATTCTCTTCTGAATATCCTTGACGGTAATGAGGCCTTTCAGGTTGAACTCCTCATCTACTACCAGCAGCTTTTCCACGCGGTGCCGATGCAGGATCTGCTCCGCATCGTCCAGCGTGGTGCCGACGGGCACGGTGATCAGGTTCTCCTTGGTCATCGCGTTCTCCACCGGAAGCTCGAGGCGCGTCTCGAAGCGCAAATCCCGGTTGGTGAGAATTCCCACCAGCTTGCCGTCCCGCGTGACCGGCACGCCTGAGATCTTGTACTTCCGCATGATTTCCAGGGCATCGGCAATCCGGTTGTCGGGCCGCACCGTCACCGGGTCCACGATCATCCCGCTTTCCGAGCGCTTCACTTTGTCGATCTCGGAGGCCTGCTGGCCGATGGACATGGTGCGGTGCATGATGCCGATGCCGCCCTGCTGCGCCAGGGCAATTGCCAGCCGGGATTCCGTGACCGTATCCATGGCTGCGCTGACGATGGGAATGTTCAGCGGAATGTTGCGGGTCAAAAGCGTGCGCGTATCCACCTGCGTGGGTAGGACGGCGGACTTGGCAGGCACCAGAAGAACGTCGTCAAAAGTCAGCGCCTCTGGAATCGGACCATCCAGCATAACTCCCCCTTGCTGATTTGCCTTGGCCGGCGGCTAAACAATCAATTCTAGTCGCGCACCGCGAGAGCGTCAAGCTGAGCTTGGCCGTGGAATTGAGGAAGCGCACCGCACTCTTGCGCTCCAGGTGTCCGCCCCCCGGGCGGCAGCCACGGCACGATTCAGGCGCCGTGGGCATCTCTCGGGAACGTTCCCCAGCGGGGCCGCGGGGTGTACACTCACACCTACCAGGAATTCCACAGGCGGCCGTGCTACTACAAACCGAACATTTGAAACCAGTGAACAGTTGAAAGCCGGAAACGGCAAGCAGGAGTGGGGAGTGCACAGTGGCAGCCAGGCGGAGCAAGGCGCAGGCCGCGCACAATTGAAGCCTCCCGGGCCGTATGCTAAGGTGAGAATTTCAGTGTGCAGCCTGACTTCTGGCTGTGCCGCTGCCTCCGACAGGCGAGGTGAATCATGAGAATTCCAAAAACACTCTGGCTCTCATTCCTGGGTGCCTTGGTCCTGAATCTCGTCTTTCTCAGCTTCGGGGCGAAAGCGCCAAATTCCCAGGGAAATGGTGCCGGGGCCGTTCAAGGCGCGCCATCTTCCGGCTCTCCGGCTGAAGGTCTGGTCTTTTACGTCTCGACGGGAGGCAACGATTTGTGGTCAGGACGGTTGCCAGAGCCGAACGCTCCCCGCACCGACGGGCCGTTTGCGACGCTGACGAAGGCTCGCGACGCTCTGCGCAAGCTCAAGGCGCGAGGACCGCTGAGTGAACCTGTCACGGTCTATGTCCGAGGCGGAATGTACTTCTTGAACGAACCTATTCTTTTCGCGCCTGGGGACTCGGGTGCCCAGCAACATCCTATTACCTACTCAGCCTACCCGGGTGAGACGCCCGTGTTGACCGGAGGCAGGAGAATCAGCGGCTGGAAACGGGGGCCGAGGGTCGCCGGGGACACGGGCGGGCTCTGGACCGCAGCCATACCAGGAGTCAAAGAAGGGAAGTGGTACTTCCATCAGCTCTTCGTGGACGGCAAGCGGCGGCAGCGTGCCCGGACGCCCAACGAAGGCTTTTTCGCTGTTGACGGCGAGATCACGCTGGAAAAGCCTGCGCGGTTTAAATTCCGCCAGAAAGACATCAACGCGGCGTGGGCCACGCCGGGCGACGTTGAGGTTGTGGCATTGCAGGCCTGGGCAGAGGCGCGCATGCAGATTCGCGCGGTGGATGAAGCCTCACGCACAGTCACGCTATCCGGACAGTGTGCTCCCTCGAATCGTGAGAAGTCCGCACGCTATTGGGTAGAGAACGCCCGGGAGGGGCTCGATGCGCCCGGCGAGTGGTACCTGGATCGGCGGACCGGGGTGCTCTATTACCGCCCCATGCCGGGCGAGGACATGGCCCGGGCGGAAGTTTTCGCGCCTGTCGCTCAACAGCTAGTTCGCTTCGAGGGTAACGTGGCGGGTGAGAAATTCGTGGAGAACATCTGCTTGCAGGGTCTTACTTTCAGTCATACCGACTGGTCTTTGGCGGACACGGGCTACACGGACATGCAAGCTGCTTACGATATCCCAGCGGTTGTCTCAGCCGTTGCCGCGCGCTCCTGCAGTATTGAGAGATGCGTCTTCAAGCACCTGGGCCAGTATGCGGTGTCACTGGGCAAAGGCTCAAAGAACAACCGTATTCTCGGAAATGAGATGACCGACCTCGGTGCAGGCGGCGTGAAAATTGGCGAGCCGGAACTTCCTGCGAATGCGGCCCAAGCCGTCAGTGGAAACGTGGTGAGCAACAATCACATCTACGACCTCGGGATCGTTTTTCCCGCCGCGGTTGGCGTGTGGGTCGGACAGAGCAGCGGCAACACGATTTCCCACAATCACATCCACGATACCTTCTACACCGGCATCTCGGTGGGCTGGACCTGGGGTTACGGCTCGACGGCGGCTCGGGAGAACGTCATCGAATTCAACCACGTTCACCACATCGGTCGCGGGGTGCTCAGCGACATGGGGGGAATTTACACGCTGGGTAGGCAGCCGGGCACGGTGATCCGCAACAATCTCTTTCACGACATCGCTTCATACGGGTACGGCGGTTGGGGGATCTACACGGACGAAGGCAGTAGTAATATCCTGATTGAGAACAACGTGGTCTATCGCACGAAGAGCGGCGGTTTCCATCAGCACTACGGCCGGGAAAACATCGTACGCAACAACATCTTTGCGCTGGCTAGAGAGGGCCAAATCATCCGGTCGCGCCAGGAACTGCACCTGAGTTTCACCTTCGAGCGGAACATCGTGTACTGGACTGAAGGCCCGCTCCTGGGCGGGCGGTGGAGCGACGACCAGTATCGGCTCGACTCTAATCTGTACTTCCAGGCCCGCGGCGAGCCGGTCCGCTTTGGCGACTGGTCATTTGAGGAGTGGCAGAAACGCGGGCAGGATGTGCACTCGAAGATAGCGGACCCACTCTTCGTGGACCCGCAAAACGGCGATTTCACCCTGCAGCCGGGATCGCCCGCCACCCAGGTAGGATTCCAATCCCTTGACCTCAGCAAGACCGGCCCACAGTGACGCGGGGGCGCACGGCGCGCCCCTCGTGACTCACCAGATAGCTTTGGCAATCCCTTTTGCCGCTGCCTTGGTTCCTCGCGCCATGACGCCAGGGGTTGCCTTGGCGCCCTTTGCCAGCCCGCCGGCGCCTGTGGCCACGACCCCACCGGTTGCCTTGCCGGCGCTGGCTACACCTCCGGCGGTGGCGCTGGCGACGGTGGTCGTGCCCTTGGCCAGCTTTTTCCCTGCAAACCGGATCGCTCCGGCCTGACCGTCTTCGGCCGCCCAAAAGAAAGCCAGGGCAGTCAAAAACATCACAAGAATCCTGAGCCGCACGTCGCACCTCCTGGTTGTAGCACGGCCGTCTCGGCCGTGCATTCTTGGCTATACATCTTCACGCGCGGGACGCCCGTGCTACCTGAGTGGCGCGGCGTCGTTGCACAGCCGTCTCCGCCTGAGAAATCGCGGCAACGCGTCTCGGTGTGTCCAGGCACTCGCCCGGCGCGTTCCCAATCGTTCCCCTCCATGCGTTATTAGACGCGCCGCGGGTTCGTCGGGTTGGCAGCTAGGCGCAAGCCGCCAAGCCGCGCGAAATTGACACCTCTCGGACCGTATGCTAGCGTGAGAATTTCAGCGTGAAGCCTGACTTCCGGCTGTGCCGCTGCCTCGGACTGCGAGAGGAGACATGAGTAGTCCAGACCGCTTCTTCTTCGCGCGCTACGGCCTGGCGGAATCCGACTTGGAACGTTACCTGGCGACGGCGCTCTCCGAGGGTGGCGACTACGCCGATCTCTATTTCGAGTACACCACCACTTCCTCCATTCTCCTCGACGAATCCCTGGTGAAGAACGCTACGGAAGGCATCTCGCTGGGCTGCGGGGTGCGGGTGCTGGCCGGAGAGCAGACAGGGTATGCCTACACGGACGACCTGGGGCCGGAGAAAATCCTCAAGGTCGCTCGCCTTGCCGCGCGCATTGCCAGCGGGCCCGCGCGGGTCTCGACGGTCGGGCTGGCGGCGGTGGAGCCCGCCAGCAACTATTATCCTGTGGCCGTGCCCTCGACGGAGCGTGACCTCGCCGAGAAGCTCGATCTGGTCGAGCGGGGCGACCGCGCCGCGCGCGCCTACGACCCGCGCATTCGCCAGGTGCGCGTGAGCTACGGCGACCAGGTGCGCCACATCTTGATTGCCGGTTCAGATGGACGGGTGGTGACCGACCTGCAACCTCTGGTACGGCTGGGAGTTTTTGCTCTCGCCCAGGAAGACGGCAACCTGCAGTCCGGCTCGAGCGGTGGCGGGGGACGCGTCGGGCTGGAGTTCTTCCAGGGTGAGAAGAGTCCGGAGCATTTTGCCCGGGAAGCGGCGCGGCAGGCCATCGTGCAGCTCACGGCGCGAGAGGCGCCGGCGGGCGAGATGGAAGTAGTGCTGGGCCCCGGCTGGCCCGGCATCCTGCTGCACGAGGCCGTGGGGCACGGGCTGGAGGCGGATTTCAACCGCAAGGGCATCTCGGCGTTCAGTGGACGCCTCGGCCAGCGCGTGGCCACGGAGTTCTGTACGGTTGTGGACGACGGAACTCTTCCCGGTCGACGCGGTTCGCTCAACGTGGACGATGAGGGCGTAGCGACGGAGCGGACGGTGCTGATTGAAAACGGAATCCTGCGCGGTTACCTCCAGGACAGGTTGAGCGCCGCGGTGATGACCGCAGCCAAGACCGGCAACGGCCGCCGCGAAAGTTACGAGCACATCCCCCTGCCCCGCATGACCAACACCTGCATGCTGGCCGGGTCCGAAGACCCTGGGGACATCATCCGCTCGGTCCCGCGCGGGCTTTACGCGGTCTATTTCGGCGGGGGCCAGGTGGACATCACCAACGGCAAGTTTGTGTTTTCCGCCTCGGAAGCTTACTTGATCGAAGATGGAAAGATTACTGCGCCCGTGAAAGGCGCGACGCTGATTGGTGACGGGCCCAGCGTGCTGACGCGGGTGACGGCGGTGGGAAACGACCTCCAGCTCGATCCGGGCATCGGCACGTGCGGCAAGGACGGGCAAAGCGTGCCGGTCGGCGTCGGCATCCCCACCCTCAAGGTCAGCCGGCTGACCGTGGGGGGAACCGCGCCGCGCAGCGTGCAATCGTTTCAGTGAAAAGTGGCAAGTGACGAGCCAAGAAAACCCCGCGGTTGTTCGTCACGGCTCTGAGGATGGCTGAGAATTCTCTGGAACAAGTCGCCAGCGGGTTAGTGGAGCGTGCCGTCCGGGCCGGTGCGACCGCCGCGGATGTTTTAGTCCGCGAGAGCGAGGAATTCTCGACCGCGCTTCGTCTGGGTAAGATTGAAAGCCTGAAGGAGGCGGTCTCGAAGGCGCTCGGGCTGCGGGCGTTTGTGGGCACGCGCAGCGCCACGTCGTTCTCGAGCGACTTCTCGGCCGCAGCGCTTGCCAGGCTGGTCGAGCGCACCTTGGCCATGGCGAAGGTTACCTCGGAAGACCCGGCGAGTGGCCTGCCGGCGGCGGAGTTGCTGGGTACCTACGCCGGGGACCTGGAGCTTTACTCTCCTGACGTCGCGGCGCTTTCCACCGAGGACCGCATTCAATACGCGCGCCAGGCCGAAGAGGCTGCGCTCAGCGCCGACCCGCGCCTCCGGAATTCCGAGGGGGCCTGGTTCGAGGCGAGCTGGGGGACGAAAGCTTACGCCAACTCTCTGGGGTTTCGAGGTAGTTACTGCTCCTCTTACTGCGCCGTCTCGGTGGCGCCCATTGCCCAGAATGGCGGCATGCAGCGTGACTACTGGTACTCGGTGGCCAGGCGCGCCTCGGGCCTCGAAGACCCAGCCGCCGTCGGCCGCAAGGCAGCGGAACGCGCGCTGCGCAAGCTGGGGGCGCGCAAGGTATCCACCTGCCGTGTCCCCATCGTTTTTGACCCCGAGACCGCGCGCTCGCTTCTGGGGCATGTGTTCGAGGCGGTGCGGGGCGACGCCATCTATCGCAGCGCGTCGTTCTTGACCGGAAAGCTGGGCCAGCGCGTGGCCAGCGAGAACGTCACGGTCCTGGATGATGGCCTGCGCCCGGGCGGGTTTGGCTCGCGGCCCTTCGACGACGAGGGCGTTCCTGCTTCGCTCACGCCGGTCATCGAAAAGGGCGAGCTGCGGAACTACCTGCTGAATTGCTACACGGCGCGCAAGCTCAACTTGCAGACCACCGGCAATGCCTCACGTGGCCTTGCCGGCCCTCCGGTGGTCGGCCCGAAGAATTTCTATCTGGCAGCTGGCCCCCACTCGCCCGAGGAGATTTTGCGTTCGGTGCGCAGCGGCTTCTACGTGACGGAACTGATCGGGTTTGGGGTAAATATCGTGACCGGGGACTACTCGCGAGGCGCGGCCGGCCTGTGGATTGAGAACGGCGAACTCGCGTTCCCCGTGGAAGAGGTCACGATCGCCGGGAATCTTGCCGACATACTCGGCCACATTGAGGCGATCGGCTCCGACCTCGAGTTCCGTAGCGCCTTGGCCGCGCCGACCCTGCTGGTTGAGGGCCTGACGGTGGCGGGTACGTAAGAATAGTAAACGAAACTCGAGACACGAAAATCGAAATCCGGTCGATTTTCCGATTTCGATTTTCGAATTTCGGTCCTGGGAGCGTCCGTGACTGAAGAGCGACCGACTCGCGACTATATTTTGGTTGCAGCGGCAGTGGTGGCGGTCATCGTCGCCGTTCTGGTGCTGCTCGCGCGAACCGGCTCTCGGCCGTCGCCAACCGAAGCACGCCTGAGCGCAGAGCAGAAGGCTTACCTTCCACAGATTGTCATCACCGACGCGCGGATGAGCGCTGCGGAGAATTTCCTGGGGCATACCGTGACCTATCTGGATGCGCAGGTAACCAACAAGGGCGGCAAAGAAGTCCGGCAACTCGAACTCGAGCTCGTCTTCGTGGATACGCTCAATCAGGTGGTCTTGCGCGAGACAGCCCGCCCCATCACCCCGCGCAGCGCTCCCCTCAAGCCGGGCCAGACGCGGTCCTTCCAGGTTTCTTTCGAGCACATGCCGCTGGAGTGGAACCAGGCCCCGCCCACCATCACGCCCACCTCCGTCCAGTTTTGACAATGTGGCGAGTCGCTGGAGTCTTGGCCGAGGCCTCGCTGCGGCAGCAGGTGCCTACCGGCCGAATTCCAGCCGGCAGATGAGTGGCTCGGGCAGGCCGGCCTTTCGCATTTTTTGCTGGACTTGGGGAAGGTCATAAGGCGTGCGGTAGTATTCGACTTGGTTCTTCTCTTGGTCGAAGATGGCGAAGGCGGCGCGCCAATCGCCGTCGCGCGGCTGGCCCACGGAGCCCGGATTGATCAAGTAGCGGGCACCCGCCTCGAGCGACAAGGTCAGCGTGAGTCCATCCTGCTTGGAGGAGCAGCGGATGGACTGGAAACGCCCCGCGGGCGTGAGTTGGAAGCCACCTTGATAATGGGTGTGGCCGAATATGATGGGCTGCGTGGCCTGGTTCCGGAGTTCTGGAAGCGCCTGGCCGGGACCCAGGATGTAGTCATCCTCGTCCAGGACAGAGCCATGCACGAGTTGTACTCCCGCGAGCATGACGGGGCCCGGGGGCAGGGAGCGGAGAAAGGCGATGTGCTCGGGCGTAACTTGCTCGCGGGTCCACGCGGTTGCCTGGCGCGCCAGGGGATTGAATTCGGCGGCGTCGAGGAGGCCGCAGCAGGCCTTGTCGTGGTTGCCGCGGATGATGACCCGGGCGAGCGCGCGCACCCGCTCGATGATGGGGTTGGGGTCCGGGCCGTAGCCCACCAGGTCGCCCAGGCAGACCACTTCGTCATACTTGTCGCGCGCCAGCGCTATGCAGGCTTCGAAGGCTTCCAGGTTCGAATGGATGTCACTCAGGATCAAGTATCGCAAGTCCGGCTCCGCAAACGCCGAATTATAATCCAGTCAGGGGTCAGGTGGCGGATAATTGCTGGGGGGCTGCGGCTCATCTTTCCGGGGAGAGGAATCGGGATTTCAAGGTCCTGCAACCGAGAGCTGCCCAAGCGGTAGTCGGTCACGTCGGCCTGATTAGGCTTGGGAGATAAAGAACCGACTAGGCAGATTGCGTCAGCTTGCGAGAAGCCGACTTATCAGGCTGAATCCCGAGCTAGGGTCTCAAGTGGCCCGCCAGCATCGAATTGCACCGAAGCGGGCCGAGCGGCAAGGTTCCGTCACGGTTGAGATTGCGCAACGGCAGCGTGAGAGTAGAAGGTGGGTCTGCCCCTAGCTGCCGCTCATTGCGGGCTTCCTCCCCCTCCCGGCGGGAAATTCATGCGGCGCAGGAAGGACTGGAAGCGTCGGGCGACAGGATAGCGCAGGCAGGAAGTGCAGCTTAACGAACCTCAATCAACAGTCTCATTTGTGCTGAAGTCGGACAGTAACGTCCCCGGAAAACGTGTAACCGCTGCCTTCTTCAAGGCTGGCGTCTCGGCGCGTCAAAAGAGTCCCAGCTTGGCCAGCAGTAGTACCAGACAGACAGTTGAGAGTGCGCCTCCCCCGAACACCAGCCGAGCGGAGCGGCCGCGCAGTGACCGATTCAGTATGTGCGGGCCCCTCCACGAGCCGACTGGGATGCGGCAAACACAACGAAAAGACTAATGGAACGCGCAAATCGTCGCGCGACACAGCGCAAAAGAGTCCCCGGGATCTCAGGTTGAACCGACGCCTCAGTCGGTGTACGATTTTGTGCAAACATGAATTTGAAATTAGAAATCCTGGTTTCATACTGCCCTTGAGCCCATGCCGGAGGTACGGGTATGAAGTTACGGTACTTGATTGCGCTATTCCTGATTGCTGCCATCGGGCTGGTCGTAATGATCGAGCAATGGCGGAGCTCGAGACAGGCCCAACTGGATCAAGCGGCCGCCCAACAGGATCAAGCAGTCGCAGAGTGGCCTGGGATCGAAGAGAATTGTGCCGCAGCGGTTGCTGCCTCCGACACAATGGAGCAGGAGTTCCGCGCCACTCACAGCTTCGTGCGGTGGGAACGCTTTTTACCTGCGAAAGACGAATTCGACGCACGCATGCGAACTGCCGGTGAGGCGGCAACGCATCTTTACCGCGAGAATCCAGTTTTTGCTTCCGCAGTGAGAGAAGCGCTGCCTGATCTACGAGTCGGCCCGAACGACAGGCTCAACCCTTGCCAACCTAAGCTCCGAAGGTTGCTAACAAGCAGATTCTCAAAGCCTCGGCCAAAGTGACGTCTCGGTGCCCAGGAGATTACCTTAAAAGAGGTTGAAGATGAGTACGACTGTGTTCTCATCGATTGTCCACCTAGCCTACACCTACTCCTAGGCTCAAGCCTTGGCTTGCGGGGAGGCGACTTGAAGTCAGGATTCGGATAGGGACCATGGCCGCAGCCGACCCATTTCACCGCCGGATTTGAAATTGTGCGGTGGCCACTTGACGCCAGTCAATGCGCAACAACGCAGACCGTTGTTTGAGGGCTCCGGCCGCATGGGTTGGAACAGAAGCATTGCACCGCAGAGCCGCGGTGGGCCGACAGGGGCCAATCATCAAAGAAGAATTTGTCCCTCAAGATTCTCCCCAACCCCTTAGGCAACAACTCGCCGCGATACTGTCAGACCGGACAAACTGGCTGAATAGCCTGGGATCGCCGAAGCGAGTGTCTCAAAGTTGCAGGATTTGCCTCAGATTTGGCAGTTCACTCCCTTCTTGTCGTCTAGTATTTACTGATAGCTAGCGAGCACAGCCCAATCCACAACCTAAAGCGGATTAGGAACGAAAAACGCCCTTTGCGGAAGCGGCGGCGCCGCTGGCATTCCCCCTCGTTCCCGACTTAAACTGACCCAGTGCATCCGAAGCCCTCTTTTTGACCTGTTGGCGAGATTCCGCTAGAATCTAGCGTTTGAGCGAACTGTTGACGGAGTGGTTGGCGAGGCTGCATGCTGCGATTTCAAACGGCGGGTGAGTCGCATGGCCAGGCGTTGGTGGCGCTGCTTTCCGGGCTGCCCGCGGGGCTGCGCATCGACTTCGCCTATGTGGACCGCGAACTGAAGCGCCGCCAGGGCGGCTACGGGCGCGGCGGGCGGATGAGGATTGAGGCAGACAGCGCCGAATTCCTCTCCGGCGTGCGACACGGCATCACCATAGGCTCGCCCATAACCATACTCATCGAGAACCGTGACTGGGAGAGTTGGAAGGAAGCCCTGGCGGTTGAGGCCCGTGCCGACGCCAGCGCCCAGGCCAAGCCGCTTTCGGCGCCGCGGCCGGGTCATGCGGATCTGGCAGGATGCCTGAAATACGACTTCCACGACGCGCGCTACGTCCTGGAGCGGGCCAGTGCCCGCGAGACTGCGGCACGCGTGGCCGCTGGTGCGGTGGCAAAGCTGTTCTTGAAGGAGTTTGGCGTCGAGGTGGCCAGTCACGTCATCGCTGTCGGCCGGGTGGCGCTCGGGCGAGACAAAGTGCCTTTCGAGCAAGTCCTCGCCCTGCGCGAGCGCGAGGAAATCGTTCTGAACTGTGTGGACCCGGACGTGGAAGCACGCATGCAGGCGCAGGTGGACGAGGCGCTGAAGACGCGCGACTCCGTGGGCGGGACATTCGAGGTGCTGGCGCGCGGCGCGCCTCCGGGTCTGGGCTCCTGCGCGCAGTGGGACGAGCGCCTGGACGGGCAGTTGGCCCAGGCGGTGATGTCCATTCCGGCGGTCAAGGCCGTCGAGTTGGGGAGCGGAATCGCCAACGCCGCCACCTTCGGCTCGCGCGTGCACGACGAGATCGGGTACGACCGCGCGGCCTCCCGCTTCACGCGCCCCTCGAACCGCGCGGGCGGGCTGGAAGGTGGCATCACGAACGGCGAGGACCTCGTCGTGCGCGGCTACCTGAAGCCCATCGCCACGCTGCGGCAACCGCTCGAGTCGGTTGACCTAGAGAGTAAGGAGACAGTGGAAGCCGCTTACGAACGCTCTGACGTTTGCGTGGTGCCGGCGGCGGGCGTGGTCGGTGAAGCCATGGTGGCGCTGGTGCTGGCGCGGGCGTTTCTGGAAAAATTCGGCGGCGATTCGCTGGAGGAAACCCGGCGCAACTTTGCCGGCTATATCGAGCAGGTGCGGCGGTTTTGAGGATGCGCGCCTAACCGAGTGCGTCCGTTGTCAGTAGTCTGTTGTCCGTCGCAGCAGAAGGTTGACAAGTACGACGCACCACGCACAACTCACAACGGACGACTGACCACGGACAATGATCTATCCCCTTGTGAAGTATGGCGACCAAGTGCTGGCGACGGCGGCGGAGCCGGTTACGGTTTTCAATAGCGACCTGGAGAAACTCGTCGCTGATATGTTTGAGACCATGTACGCCGCCCATGGCGTCGGCCTGGCGGCGCCGCAGATTGGAATTCCGAAGCGGCTGGCCGTGATCGACGTCACCGGGGGAGAAAACCCGGACGCGAGGCTCGTTTTGGTGAATCCGGTCATCGTTTCCACCGCGGGCCGAGCGGCGCAGGAGGAGGGCTGCCTGAGCTTGCCCGATTTTCGCGGCAGCACCACGCGCCCCGAGCGGGTGACCATCCGCGCCCAGGATGTCCACGGCAAGGAATTCACGATCACCGGCGAGGGTTTGCTTGCCCGCGCCTTCTGCCACGAGACCGACCACCTCAACGGGACGCTTTTCATCCAGCACCTCAGCCGGCTGAAGCGCGATTCCATCAAGCGCAAAGTCAAGAAGCTGATGAAAGCGGGGCAGTGGTAGCAGAGCGGTGTCCGTTGCCCGTAGCCAGTGGTCCGTTGTTTGCTGAATCCCACTGACTACTGACCACTGACCACGGGCGACTTCCTTATGCAACTGATCTTCTGCGGCACGCCGCAATTCGCCGTTCCCACCCTGGAAAGACTCCTGGCGGAAGGCTTCACGATTGAATTGGTTGTCAGTCAGCCGGACGAACCCTCGGGCCGCGGTTACGAAGTGAAACCTCCGCCGGTTAAACAAGTGGCGGAGCGAGCGGGGATCAGAGTCTTCCAGCCCGCCAAGCTCAAGGACCCGGCGACGCAAGAGGTTCTCTCCCCCTATCGGCCCGAGGCGATCGTGGTGGTCGCCTACGGCCGCATCATACCGCCCTGGATGATCGATCTGCCGCGGCTGGGCTGCATCAATCTCCATGCTTCACTCCTGCCCAAGTACCGCGGCGCGGCGCCCATTCAGTGGGCGTTGATTCGCGGGGAGCGCGTTACGGGCGTCACCACCATGAAGATCGATCCCGGGCTGGATACGGGCGACATTCTACTGAGGCGCGAAGTCGAGATCCGCGAAGAGGACACGGCGGAGACGCTCGCCGAGCGGCTGAGCGTGCTGGGCGCCGACCTGATGGTCGAGACGCTGCGCGGCCTGGCGCGGGGCGAGATCACGCCGCGCCCGCAGGAGCATTCCCTGGCTACGCTCGCGCCCCTGCTGAAGAAAGAACACGGCCGGATCGACTGGTCACTCACGGCGCAGGAGATCGGCTGGCGCGTGCGCGGGCTGTATCCCTGGCCGGGAGCGTACACCACGTTTCGCGGCAAGAACCTGCACGTGTGGGCCGCCGCCGTCGCGCCGGCCGCGGCGGCTCGGCTCGAGCCGGGAACGCTCACGGCCGAGCGAGGCAGGCTCTTCGTCGCCTGCGGCCAGGGGACACAACTCGAAGTAAACCAGCTTCAGGTGGAAGGACGCAAGCGGCTCGCCGCGCGCGACTTCCTCAACGGGGTTCACCTCCAGCCTGGCGAAAAGCTTTTTTGAATTCTGAATTATGAATGCTGAATTATGAATTGAAAAGCGGAAGGAGTGGTTTTCGCGTGAACGTTGAGCATGCGACCCATCATTTATGATCCCTGGTTCATAATTCAGAATTCACAATTCATAATTCGTTATGTTTGTTTCTCCCGCTCGAGAAACCGCCTTTCAAATCCTTCGCCGCGTTGAGTCCGGCCGCAGCTTCGCCGTGGATTTGCTTCAGCGCCCGCAGGTGTCAGAGCTGCGCGAGGTCGATCGGAAGCTGACGACGGAGCTTGTCATGGGCGCCTTGCGCTGGCAGGGGGAGCTTGATTTTCAGATCGAACGGCTTTCCGGAAAACCCCTGCGCTATTTCGACCCGGAAATCGCCACCATCCTGCGCCTGGGCATTTACCAGATCCGCTTTCTCGAGAAGATTCCCAAGTCAGCAGCAGTGAACGAAGCTGTCGAGTTGACCAAGGCTCGGCGCAAGCGGTCGGCGGCGGGGCTGGTCAATGCCGTGTTGCGCAAATGCGAACCGCCGGCGCGACGTCCAGCGGCGCCAGACGGAGAGAAACTGCGCCCTGAACTTTTGCCGAGTCTGCGGCGTTCATTCCCCGCCTGGCTGCTCGAACGCTGGGAGCGCAACTTCGGCCGCGAGGCTGCGATGGCGCTCGCCTGGGCGAGCAACGCCGTGCCGCCGACGACGCTGCGGGTTTGCCGTGGTGAGCGGAGGGAAGTCCAGCGTCAGCTTACGGGCGAAGGGGTTCAAACCGAGCCCGGCCGCTACAGCCGCCAGGCGCTCACGGTCCGGTCCGGCAACGTGCAAAGCTCGCGACTGCTCTCTGAGGGAGGGGTCGTGATTCAGGACGAAGCCTCGCAACTCGTCGCCGCCTTGGTGGCGCCGGAGCGAGGTCAGCGTGTGCTCGACGTCTGCGCCGCGCCAGGAATCAAGACGCGCCAGCTTGCCGGCGCCCTCGGCCACGGGACCCTGGTGGCGTGCGACCTCAGCGCGCCCCGGCTGCGCACGATGGCGCGGCTCGTGCGCGGGCGCGTCCCGGCGGGCGTCGGTCTGCATATGATTCGCCTCGAGGCGCGCAGCCCGCTGCCCTTTGGCTGCACCTTTGACCCAGTCCTGCTGGACGTGCCGTGCTCGGGCACGGGAACTCTGGCGCGCAACCCCGAAATCAAGTGGCGGCTTCAGCCGAGCGACTTGCCGAGACTGGCCGCGGCGCAGGCGCAGATGCTCGGAAACGCGCTCGCCGTCCTCGCGCCCGGCGGCCGGCTGGTCTATGCCACCTGCTCGCTCGAGCCGGAGGAAAACGAGCAGGTGGTAGAAACTGTTCTGCGGGCCGTGGGAGGATTTCGCTTGTTGACCGCGGCCGAACTCTCGGCTGAATTTCCCGCGCTTGCTGTGCTGTTTGACCCGCGCGGCTATTTCCGCACCCGCCCGGATTTGCACTCTATGGATGGTTTTTTCGCCGCGGTGATGGCCCGCGTTCCCTAGTTGGTCATGTCGCTCAGCATCCGACCGGGGGCCTATTGCGGACTGCGCGCCCAAAACCCTGCCAGCCCAAGGGAGGGTGCGTGGAATGTGAAGACCCATCTCGGCCGTCGTTTGGTTATGTGCTACAATGCGTTCACCAGGAAGGGAGGAATCTCACAATGCGGCATCCAATACAATTCATTGTTCTCGGAACTCTGGTAGGTGTGTTTTCCCTCGCCCCTTGCGTGGCGCAAGAGCACGAGAGCTCTGCCCCTGGGAAGGGAGGGGAAAGCGCTGCGGACAGGACAGCCTGGTATCGCGAAGCGAAGTTCGGGATGTTCATTCACTGGGGGCCGTATTCTTTGGCGAGCGTGGAAGCCTCGTGGCCGATCATGGAGCCGGGGCCGAATCCGGCCATCAGCGAGGCTGAGTATCGGGCACTTTTCAAGCGCTTCAATCCTGTCAAGTTCGACCCCCAGGCCTGGATTCGCTTGGCCAAGGCAGCGGGCCAGCGTTACATGGTGTTCACCAGCAAACACCACGACGGCTTCTGCATGTTCGATTCAGCGCTGACCGACTACAAGATCACGAACACACCCTACGGGCGAGACATCGTGGCGCAGCTCGCGGCTGCCTGTCGCGAGGAACGCATGACTCTCGGTTTCTATTACTCGCCGCCCGACATGACCCATCCCGGATTTCGGGACACTTCGAAGCTGGCCAAAGAGAATTGGAAAGGCGAGCCGCAGCGTCCGGAATGGCCGACTTACCTCGACTACATGGCAGGTCAACTGCGGGAGCTGCTGACCAAGTATGGGCCAGTCGCGGTGATATGGTTCGACGGTCTGAACAACCAAGAGAAATACGACGGCATTCGCTTTCACCAACTGATTCACCAACTGCAACCGGCGACGCTGATCAACAACCGCATTGGTCTGCCTGGGGATTTCGAAACGCCGGAGCAGTTCATCCCTAAAACGATTCCCACCAAGAGTTCGCGGCCACGAATGGCTGGCAGCGAGCCTCCCCAAACCACAGGCAGCACCGCCGGGGTCCCTGCCGATCCCGAAGACTTCGCGTTGTGGGAAACCTGCATGACAATCAACGACACTTGGGCCTACAACAAGAACGACAGGAACTTCAAATCTTCGACCCAGCTCATCCGCAGCCTGGTGGAGGTGGCGAGCAAGGGTGGGAATCTGCTGCTCAATGTGGGTCCGACGCCGGAGGGCACTATTCAGCCGGAATTCGAGGAGCGGCTGCGGGCCATTGGAGATTGGCTGCGGGTCAACGGCGAATCTATCTATGGGACAACGTACGGCCCTCTCCAAGATCTCAGCTTCGGCAGAACGACGGCAAAGGGCAAGACGATCTACTTGCACGTTTTCGAATGGCCCAAAGGAAACGTGGAACTCTCTGGTCTTACCCCGCAGGTCTCAGAGGTCCGCTTACTGGCAGGAGGGAAGCGCCTGGAATTCCGCCAGTCCGGCGGGGCGCTGAGTATCAAGGTCCCTGTTCAACCGCCCGATGCGCATGTGAGCGTGCTGGCGATCAAGACGAGATAGTCCGCTTTTCGGCGCCTGCCTGGTCCAGGCTACCTGCTCGCTCGAGCCCGACGAAAACGAGCAGGTGGCGGAAAGTGTTTTGCGGGCCGTGGCGGGGTTTCGCTTACTGACCGCGGCCGAACTCTCGTCTGAATTTCCCGCGCTTGCGCCGCGGTTTGATTCCTGCGGCTATTCCCGCACCCGCCCGGATTTGCCCTCGAGGGGCGGCTTCTTTGGGGCGGCGATTGTCCAGCGCCCATAGCGGAACGAGCCGCAGGCGTCGGCGGTCACAGTAAGGTTACGGTGTAGAACCGATCCGGGGCCTTGAGCGGCGCGGTGACGTGGATTTCGGCATTGCCGCCGTCCGACAACAGCACGGCTTCCACATAGTAATCAAGCAGCGCGGCGGTGCGCTGCGGAGCTTTCAGCTCGCCTTCAAACGTCCGCCTGGCGATGAACTTCATGGGCGTCGCTACCCACTTGTCGGCACCGAGCGGCCGCGTGTGGAGCGTGGCCCGAATCGCCTTTTTCGCGCGCCCGGCGGCAATGGCGCGGAGCCGCACGCTTTCGTCCGCATGGAGGAGCGTGGGTCGGGTGGGGACGAACACCCGCGGAAGGGCCGCCTTCCATCCAGGCTGTCGGGCCTTCCCCAAGGCGTCCTCAACTTCTGGGGGCAGGTCTCCGAGGAATTCCTTCATCGAAGCCCGCAGGCGAAACAAGGCCAGCCGCTCGTATTTGTTGTGCATCGAGGCGAGCGTGCCGAGGTCATTGCGCGTGCTGACGATGTCCTGGAAGTCGAGGAGGGCCTCGCGCACCAAAGGCGCCAGCTTCAGCCACCGCGGCACTCCTTCCGCCAAAACCTTCTTTCTGGCCTCCTCCGGCTGGCCTTGCTTCTTCAAGTCAGCCGCCTGCTGAAGCACCTGGTGGAGGCGATACGCGCCCGACCAGGATTCCGAATAGGGCACGAGGAACTCGACGTGGCGGGTGATGTAGTTGAGCCGTTCGCCTGCGACGCTGGTCTCGGGTTCTGTTAAGGCGCGGAGTTGGAAGGCCACGTCTTTTTGCGAAGCCTTCACTTCCTCGGACGGCTCGTAGCCGTTCCAGAACTGAAAGGCCTCGTCGTAGTCGCCTGAATACTCGTGGATCTGGTAGTGGCCGTCTTTGATTTCGCCGGTGAACGAGCAAAGGATGCGGCGGTCGCGGTCCGTCTCATTGAGCACTGGCGCGAGCTTTTCGGCAGCGGGTGGCCGGACAAGAGCTCGAGCGAAAGCGCCGTAATACTCGGCCGGCTGGAGGGTCTTGCTCCACGAGTACCGCGACTGGAATCCGGCGTTGGCGTCCATGATG
>Ga0315281_10001389_pt1 | contig 35662 bp, 32 predicted proteins | sample YL17G07_0_MG_FD_204540 | JGI IMG/M metagenome (GOLD analysis project Ga0315281, IMG submission 204540) | Sediment microbial communities from Yellowstone Lake, YNP, Wyoming, USA - YL17G07_0 | ecosystem: Environmental > Aquatic > Freshwater > Lake > Sediment | place: USA: Wyoming | collected...
ACTTGGGACGGTGTGCGGACACGATTTGCAGCAGCGGCGTGAATACTTTCGGCGTGCCGCTGACGATGTCCCCGCATTCCAGGTAACTGCCGTCACCCTCGAAATCGCTGACCAGGCCGCCCGCTTCTTGGATCAGCAGGCTGCCCGCGGCCATATCCCAGGGCGAGAGGCCCATTTCCCAGAAGCCGTCGAGCCGGCCCGCGGCGACGTAGGCGAGATCGAGCGCGGCGGCACCGGCGCGGCGCACGCCCGCAGTCTGCTCCATCACCTTGCGCAGGACGGCCGCGTATTCGTCCATGCGCTCGCCGGATCGGAACGGAAACCCGGTGCCGATGAGCGCGTCGTCCAGTTGCCTGCGCTTGGACACGCGCATGCGCCGGTCGTTGAGGTAGGCGCCGTGTCCCCGCGTTGCGGTGAACAGTTCATCGCGCCCCGGGTCGTAGATCACCGCCTGCGTCACCGTGCCCTTGTGCCTGAGTCCGATGGAGACACAGTATTGCGGAAACCCGTGAATGAAATTAGTGGTGCCGTCCAGCGGGTCGATGATCCATACATAGTCCGATTTTCCGTGCGCACCGGACTCCTCTGCTAGAATCGCATGGTCCGGAAAGGCCTTCATCAGGATCTGGATTACCGCCTGCTCGGCCGCCTGGTCCACCTCGGTGACGAAATCATTGTGGCGCTTGGTCGATACGGTCAGGGCGTCGATGTCCTGCGCGGCGCGGTTGATGATGGCGCCGGCGCGCCGCGCGGCTTTCACCGCGATATTTAGCATGGGATGCATGTGATGTGGGGTCTTTGGTTGGTTTCGCGACCTGCGCTGAAGCCGCAATTTTAATATGAGCGCAGACCTGCTGTCGCACATTCGTATCGTGCTCTCGCACACGTCGCATCCGGGCAACATCGGCGCGGCGGCACGCGCGATGAAGACCATGGGCATCGTCTCGCTCTATCTGGTCAAGCCGAAAAAATTCCCCGATGCGGAAGCCGAAGCCATGGCTAGCGGAGCGTCGGATGTGCTGCGCAGGGCACGCGTCTGCGCGAGCCTGGCCGAGGCCTTGCAGGGCACGGTCTACGCCCTGGCGGTGAGCGCGCGCCGGCGCGAACTCGCGCACGTGTCCGCCGACGCGCATAGCGCGGTGCAGGGGCTCCTGGCGGCGGCGCAGCAAGGCGAGGTTGCCATCGTGTTCGGCACCGAAGTGTCCGGCCTGACCAATGAGGAAATCCTGCAATGTCGCGCGATGGCGCATATTCCGGCCGATCCGGCCTATTCGTCGCTCAATCTCGCCGCGGCGGTGCAGGTCATTGCTTATGAGGCGCGGGTGGCAGCGCTGGGTCCGCTGGCACTCCCGGCCAGCGAATTCGAACTGGCGCGCCACGAGGACATCGAGAATTTCTACGCCCACCTCGAGCAAAGCCTGCTTGCCAGTGGTTTTCTCGATCCGGCTAACCCCAGGCGCCTGATACCGCGCCTGCGCCGCCTGTTTGGCCGTGCGCACCTGGAACAGGAGGAGGTCAATATCCTGCGGGGGATGCTGAATTCTTTTCGCAAATAGTTGACTAGTTTTCTGGGGATTACTAAACTATCACCTAGGTACCTAGACTTGGAAGATCATTATTATTTATATTATGTTAAATAACTAGTTAAACTATAAAGTTAATTTGTTACTTTAATTAAAGATCACAACGCAAATCGAGCCGGAGGCTGGGAAGTTACCAGGCAAACTTATGTTCAAGAATATCCGCGAAGACATCGCCAGCGTATTCGATCGCGATCCTGCCGCGCGCTCGACCTGGGAGGTGATGACCTGCTACCCCGGGTTTCACGCGCTACGGATTCACCGCATCGCGAATTGGCTATGGCACATGAACCTGCGCTGGCTGGGACGGCTGGTATCGCACATCGGGCGCTTTCTGACCGGGATAGAAATCCATCCCGGCGCCACCATCGGACGGCGCTTTTTCATCGACCACGGTATGGGAGTAGTCATAGGTGAAACCGCTGAAATCGGCGACGATGTCACCCTTTATCACGGCGTTACCCTGGGCGGTACTTCCTGGGACAAGGGCAAGCGCCATCCGACCTTGAGGAATGGGGTGGTCATCGGTGCCGGCGCCAAGGTGCTCGGACCAATCGTCATCGGGGAGGGGGCAAAAATCGGCTCCAACGCCGTGGTGGTCAAAGACGTTCCCGCAGGGGCGTCGGCGGTCGGAATCCCGGCACGCATCATTGTGGATGATCAGGACCGGTCGCGCGAGGAAAAAGCCTCAAGGCTCGGGTTTTCCGCCTATGCCGTCACCGCCAAAGCGGCGGACGATCCTCTGGCCAAGGCGCTGCAGGGTTTGCTGGACCACTCGATGGAGCAGGATCACCGCATGGACCAGATGCAGCGCGAGCTTGAGGCTCTCAGGGGGCGGGCCGCGGACGACCGCGCGATCGCGGAGCGCTTCGACCCGGGCCGGCTGCGCCAGGCAGCGGAAAAATAGTTGACTGAAAAACTCAAGCTTTGCTATATTCGACTGAATCCATTGGGTATTAGATATCGAATAATGGGCCGGAGACGATTATGAAACTGACGACCAAAGGCCGATTTGCCGTGACTGCGATGCTGGATCTGGCCTTGCGCCACGACCACGGGCCGGTAACTCTGGCCGGCATCGGCGCGCGTCAGAGCATTTCGCTCTCGTATCTGGAGCAGCTGTTCGGCAAGTTGCGCCGGCATGCGCTGGTGCAGAGCGTGCGCGGTCCCGGCGGTGGTTACCGCTTGGCGCGCCCGACCGAGAACGTCTCGGTGGCCGATATTATCCTTGCCGTGGACGAACCGCTGGATGCGAGGCAATGCGGCGGCATGGAAAATTGCCGCGATGAGAGTCGCTGTATGACTCATAATTTGTGGGTCGGGCTCAACGAGAAGTTGCACGAATATCTACACTCGGTAACGCTGCAGGATCTGGTGAACGAGCAACTGGCGAAAAACGGCAACGTGACGGTGCTGATGGACCGGCGGCGCGCGGTTGCGCGCAAGGCCATTCCGCTGCCGGCCTGAGCCGTCAATCCTGGGCAAACAGGTTCAGCACGCCATCCAGGCCGACGTAGTCCAACGCGTATTCGGCCTTGCCGCGCGCCACCGCTTTGGCGCGGTAGGCGATGGACACGCCGGCCTCGGCCATCATCGCGACGTCATTCGCGCCGTCGCCTATGGCGACGATCCCCGCCTTCGTTATTCCAAACTCGTTGCCCACCGAGCGCAGCTTTGCCGCCTTCGCCTCCGCGTCCACGATGCGCCCGACCACGCGTCCGGTGAGGCGGCCGCGTTCGATATCGAGCAAGTTGGCGGTGCTGTAGTCGAACCCGAGCCGGGTTTTCAGGCGCTCGGTGAAGAAACTGAAGCCTCCCGACACTAACAATGTCTTGACGCCGGCGCGTTGCATCGCCGCGAGCATGGTCTCGGCGCCGGGGGAGAGCCGCAGGCGCTCGTCATAGACGCGTGCCAGCGCTTCCTCGTCCAGTCCCTGCAGCAGGCCGACGCGCAGCCGCAGGCTCTCGGCGTAATCGATCTCGCCGCGCATCGCGGCGGCGGTGATCGCTGAAACTTCGGCCTTCACCCCCGCCATGTCGGCGATTTCATCGATGCATTCGATGCTGATCAGCGTGGAATCCATGTCGATCGCCAGCAGCTTCATGTCGGTGAGTTTCCGTTTCTCCGGAACAAAGCCGAAGTCGAGCCTCGCCCGGGCGCAATACTCGGCGATACCCGGTCGTCGTCGCGCGCCGATCAGGCGGCACGCGCCGGGACCGAGGCGCAGGACCTGCCGCGCACCCGATAGCTCCACCAGTTGATCGAGGTCGCGCGCGGCGACGGCGGAACCCTGAATCACCAGATGCATGTTCATCGGGTATGCCGGTCCTGCGCGGTCGGGCATGCGCGCATCATTGCGTTGCCCCGCTCAGAGTCTTGAGCAACTCCTTGACCGTCTGCACCCGCGGCGCCAGGCCTTCGCTTGGCGTTTGTACCCTGAGCTTGTTCGGGCCCGAGAGCTTCCAGTGGCGGTGCCGCTGCAGCATTTGAATCAAGCGCGCGCCGTCTATGGGCGGTTTGTCGATGAACTGCAACTGGATCGCGTCGCCGCCGGCGTCGATGCGCGCGACGCCCAGCGCGCGCGCGGCAATGCGCAGGCGGTGCGACTCAATCAGCGCCCGCGCGGGTTCAGGCGCGAGGCCGAAGCGGTCGATCAGTTCCTCCTGCATCGCGTCGAGTTCGTCCGGCGTTTCGCAGTTGGCGAGGCGCTTGTACAGCGTCAGGCGTTCGTGCACGTCGCTGCAATAGTCGCCCGGCAGCAGTGCCGGCAGGTGCAGGTTGATTTCCGTGGTGATCCCCAGCGGTGAAATCAGGTCCGGCTCTTTTCCGGCCTTGAGCGAGCGTACCGCGTGATTGAGCATGTCGGCATACAGATTGAAGCCGATTTCCTGCATTTCGCCGGACTGCGATTCGCCCAGGACTTCCCCCGCGCCGCGGATTTCAAGGTCGTGCATGGCGAGGAAAAAACCCGCGCCGAGCTCGTCCATCATCTGTATCGCCTCGAGGCGCTTCTTCGCCTGCGCCGAGAGCGACTCCTCGGCGTGGATCAGCAAATAGGCATAGGCCTGATGATGCGAGCGGCCGACGCGGCCGCGCAACTGGTGCAGTTGCGCCAGACCGAACTTGTCGGCGCGGTTGATCAGCATGGTGTTGGCGGTGGGAATGTCGATGCCGGTCTCGATGATGGTGGTGCACAGGAGCAGGTTGTAGCGCTGCTGATGAAACTCGCGCATCGCGCGCTCGAGCTCGCGTTCGCGCATCTGGCCGTGCGCCACCACGATGCGCGCTTCGGGCAGCAGTTGCGCGAGCCTTGTGTGCATGTTCTCGATGGTCTGGACTTCGTTGTGCAGGAAATAGATCTGCCCGCCGCGTTTGAGTTCGCGCAGCACCGCTTCGCGGATCACGCCCTGGCTGTCGCGGCTGACGAACGTCTTGATCGCGAGGCGTTTCTGCGGCGCGGTGGCGATGACCGAGAAGTCGCGCAGGCCTTCGAGCGACATGGCCAGGGTGCGCGGGATCGGCGTGGCCGTCAGCGTAAGCACGTCGACTTCGGCGCGCAGCGCCTTGAGCACTTCCTTCTGGCGCACGCCGAAGCGATGTTCCTCGTCGATGATCACCAGGCCCAGGCGCCGAAAATGGACGTCGCGCTGAAGCAGCTTGTGCGTGCCGATGGCGATATCGACCGAGCCATCCGCCAGCGCCTTCAGATTCTGCGTCTGTTCCCTGGCCGTGCGAAAACGCGACAGTTGCGCGATCTTGATCGGCCACTCGTCCACAACCTGCGCGAAGCGGTCGGAGAATGTCTGGAAGTGCTGCTCCGCGAGCAGGGTGGTCGGGGTGAGGATGGCGACCTGTTTGCCGCCGCAGACTGCGACAAACGCGGCGCGCAAAGCCACTTCGGTCTTGCCGAAACCGACGTCGCCGCAGATCAGGCGATCCATCGGCTTGCCCGAGCACATGTCTTCGACTACGGCGCGGATCGCAGCCGCCTGGTCGGTGGTTTCCTCGAAGCCGAAGCCCTCGGCAAACGCCTCCAGATCGTGCTGCTTGATTTCGAACTGATGTCCCTGGCGCAGGGCGCGCCGGGCGTAGAGATTGAGCAGCTCGGCGGCGGTGTCGCGGATCTGTTGGGCGGCCTTGCGTTTGGCGCGGTCCCAGTCGCCGCTGCCGAGTTTGTGCAGCGGCGCCTGATCCGGCGCGACGCCGCTGTAGCGGCTGATCAAATGCAACTGTGCCACCGGCACGTAAAGCTTGTCCTGGCCGGCATACTCCAGGTGCAGAAACTCCGTATTGCCCTCGCCCAGATCGAGATTGGCCAGGCCGAGATAGCGGCCGATACCGTGCTGGGCATGCACCACCGGGTCGCCGATGCGCAGCTCCGACAGGTCGCGCACCATGCCCTCGACCGAAGTCGGCCGGACCTCGGCGCGTCTGGCGGCGCGCACCGTGCCGGCGTAGAGCTCGGCCTCGGTGACGACGCAAATATGTTCCTCCGCCAGGGCAAAGCCGTTGAACAACGGCGCCGTGCCGAGCATGCAGCGTGCGCTGGACGAAACAAACTCGGCGAAGCTGGCGCAGGGCGCAGGCGCGAGGCCGTATTCGGCCAGGTACTGGTACATGGTTTCGCGCCGGCCCGGCGACTCCGCGAGCAGCAGCACGCGCGCCGGCGTGCTTGCGAGGAACTGTTTCAGCCGCGCGAGCGGGTCAGCGGCACGGCGCTCGACTGCCAGCGGCGGCAGTCCGGCGGCGAGCATTCCGCCATCCGCCGCCGTGTCCCCTTCCCGGGGGGCGCTGATGTCGATGCGCGCAAAATTTCTCGCCGCGATGAAGAATTCCTCGGCCGGCACGAACATTTCGACCGGCGACAGCAGCGGCTGCGCGCGGTCGCCGCGCAGCAATTGATAGCGCGACTGCGTGTCTTTCCAGAACGCGTCGATGGTTGCGGCGACATCGCGGTGCAGGCAGATCGTGGCGCGTTCGGGCAGGTAATCGAAAATGGTGGCGGTGTTCTCGAAGAACAAGGGCAGGTAATATTCGACGCCGGCCGGTGCGATGCCGTTGCTCACGTCCTTGTAGATATTGCTCCTGGACGGATCGCCCTCGAACGTTTCGCGAAAGCGCGCGCGAAAGCGCGTCCTGCCCGCTTCGTCCAGCGGAAACTCGCGCGCCGGCAGCAGGCGCACTTCTTTTACCCGATAGATGGTGCGTTGCGTATCGACGTCGAAGGTGCGGATGGACTCGATTTCCTCATCCAGCAGATCGATGCGGTAGGGCAGGGCGCTGCCCATGGGGAACAGATCGATGAGCCCGCCGCGCACGCAATACTCGCCCGGCGCCACCACCTGGGTGACGTGGCTGTAGCCGGCCAGCGTCAACTGCGCGCGCAGTTGCGGCAAGCTGAACTTCTCCTCCTGTTTGAGGAAGAAGGTGTAGGCGGCGAGATACGACGGTGGCGCGAGGCGGTAAAGCGCGGTACTCGCCGGAATCAGCGTGAGGTCGCATGTGCCGCGGGTGATTGCGTACAAGGTTGCCAGGCGCTCCGATACCAGGTCCTGGTGCGGCGAGAAACTGTCGTAGGGCAGCGTTTCCCAATCGGGCAGCAGGTTCACCGCCACTCCGGGCGCGAAATAGGGAATTTCCTCGCACAGGCGCTGCGCGTCCAGCGCCGAGGCGCAGAGCACGATCAAAGGCTTCGCCGTCTGGGCCAGGCGCGCGAGCGCCAAGGCGTCGCCGGAGCCATGCAGTTGCGTGTAGCGGCGTTGTTGCGGCACCTGGGGCGTGGCGTCATTCACGGGAAAAAAGGAGCCCGCAGGCGCGGCCCAATGGGGTGGGGGTGCGGCCCTGGAAGACGGAATTCAGCTGACACTGACATCATAATTTGACTAAGCTGTATTATAACGGCTTCAGCAGCCATTTATTGCGAAAAAACAATGACGTCCGAGCGGATTTTCGGCCTGATTCCGGCGGCGGGCACGAGCGAGCGCATGGGCGGAACCACGCCCAAACAGTACCTGGAACTACTCGGGCGCCCGATGCTCTTCCATAGTGTGAACGCACTCCTGGCCAACGACCGGATCGATACCGTGTTCGTGGTGCTCGCTCCGGGGGATCGTGAATTCAGGCAGCATGTGTGGGATGAGTTCGGCGAGCGGATCGCGCCGCTTTACTGTGGCGGCGCGACGCGGCACGACAGTGTGTTGAATGGCCTGGTTGCGGCCTCGTCCACGGTGCAGCCCGACGACTGGATATTGGTGCACGACGCGGCCCGGCCCTGCCTGGGTCAGCCCGAATTGCAGCGCCTGCTGGACGCGCTTGCCACGGATGAGGTCGGCGGAATACTCGGAGTGCCGGTCGCCGATACGCTCAAGCGCGCCGACCCGGCCGGGCGGATCGAGACGACCGAGCCACGCGAACGTCTGTGGCAGGCGCAGACGCCGCAGATGTTTCGTCATGGCTTGCTGCTGCATGCATTGAGCCGTAGCGCCAAAGTGACCGATGAGGCCGGGGCCATCGAGGCGCTGGGACTGAAGCCGAAGCTGGTGCAGGGTTCCACCGCGAATTTGAAGGTGACCTATGCGGAGGATCTGCGCTTGGCGGAGGTAATCCTCGCAAGTCCAGGGAGGCAGACATGAGGATTGGGCAGGGATTCGACGTTCACGCACTGGTCACGGGGCGCAAGCTGATTATCGGCGGTGTGGACATTCCCAACGAGAAGGGCCTGGACGGACATTCCGACGCCGACGTGCTGCTGCACGCCCTGTGCGACGCCATGCTAGGCGCAGCGGCTCTGGGCGATATCGGCCGGCATTTCCCCGACAGCGATTCGAGTTACAAGAACGCCGACAGCCGCGTGCTGTTGCGCGAGGTGAGCCGACTGGTGCATGAAGCCGGCTACCGCGTCGTCAATATCGACGCCACGATCATCGCCCAGGCACCGAAAATGGCGCCGCATATTCCCTCCATGGCGAACAACATCGCCACCGACCTGGGTTTGTCGCTCGGCCAGGTCAACATCAAGGCGACGACCACCGAGGGGCTCGGTTACGCCGGCCGCGGCGAAGGCATCGCCGCCGAGGCGGTGGTGCTGCTGAATCGAGGGGCCTGAGCCCGGTCAGGCGCCTGTGTTCGACACGCTTGTGCCTGTGCTGCGGTGCGGAGGGAGCCTGGGCTGCAAGCGCAGCTTGCACTTTCGCCGGCGCAATCGGCCGGCATTGGGGCCGGCATCGCACATCTGCTCCGGTTTGCGCCAAAAAAACCTTTATACTTATATCGGGCTGCGAGCCAGCCACCGGCTGGATTCCAGCGTTTTCTGAGGACGGCAGCGCTTTGACCAAACGATCCAGCTTTACCTACGAACAACTGCTCGCCTGCGGGCGCGGGGAGTTGTTCGGCGCCGGCAATGCGCAGTTGCCCCTGCCGCCCATGTTGATGTTCGACCGCATCATCTACATCAGCGACAAGGGCGGGGCTTACGGCAAGGGCGAGATCGTCGCCGAGCTCGACCTGCGTCCGGAACTCTGGTTTTTCGCCTGCCACTTCGAGGGAGACCCGGTGATGCCGGGCTGCCTGGGGCTGGATGCAATGTGGCAGCTGATCGGTTTTTACCTGGGCTGGATGGGGGGCAAGGGGCGCGGGCGCGCGCTCGGCTGCGGCGAGGTCAAGTTCAGCGGCCAGGTGTTGCCGAGCGCAAAGAAAATTACCTACCGCATCAGCATGAAGCGCGTGATTCTGCGCAAGCTGGTGATGGGTATCGCCGACGCCGTGATGGAGGTCGACGGTCGTGATATCTATGCAGGCACGGATCTGCAGGTGGGATTGTTTACCTCCACCGACGGATTCTGAGGATAGCGCCATGCGTCGCGTCGTCGTCACCGGAATGGGCATCGTCTCCAGCATCGGCACCAACAAGGGCGAGGTGCTGGCCTCGCTGCGCGAGGGCCGCAGCGGCATTGAATTCAGCCAGGAGTACCAGACGCTGGGCTTTCGCTCGCAGGTGCACGGCCCGGTGAGGGTGAAGCGCGAGGAACTGATCGATCGCAAGCTGCTGCGTTTCATGGGCGATGCTGCTGCGTTCAACTACCTGGCGATGGCGGAGGCGATTGCCGATTCGGGCCTGCCGGAGAGCGTGGTGTCGAACGAGCGCACCGGGCTGGTCGTCGGTTCCGGTGGCGGATCGCCGCAGAACCAGGTCGAGGCCGCGGATCTGCTGCGCACCAAGGGCCTGCGGCGGGTCGGGCCTTACATGGTATCGCGCACGATGTCGAGCACCACTTCGGCGTGCCTGGCGACGCCGTTCCGCATCAGGGGCGTGAACTACTCGATCAGTTCGGCCTGCTCCACCAGCGCGCACTGTATCGGCAATGCGTTTGAGCTGATCCAGTGGGGCAAGCAGGATGTCATTTTCGCGGGCGGCGGCGAAGAGGTGCATCCCTACATGACGGTGCTGTTCGACGCGATGGGGGCGCTGTCGTCGAAGTACAACGATACCCCGGCCAGGGCTTCGCGCGCCTACGACGCCGATCGCGACGGTTTCGTGATTTCCGGCGGTGGCGGGGTGTTGGTGCTGGAGGAGCTGGAACATGCGCGCGCGCGCGGCGCGAAGATCTACGCCGAACTCGCAGGCTATGGCGCGACCTCGGACGGCTACGACATGGTGCAGCCTTCGGGCGAGGGCGCGGTGCGCTGCATGCGCCTGGCGCTGGAGGGCGTAACCACGCCGGTGGACTATCTGAATACCCACGGCACCAGCACCCCGATCGGCGATACCAAGGAACTCGAAGCGGCGCGCGCGGTGTTCGGCGAAAAACTGCCGCTGATCAGTTCGACCAAGTCGCTCACCGGGCACGCGCTGGGCGCGGCTGGGGTGAACGAAGCGATTTATTCGCTGCTGATGCTGGAGCACGATTTCGTCTGCGCATCGGCCAACATCGAGACGCTAGACCCCGCGGCCGAGGGCATGCCCATCGTGCGCGAGCGCGTCGACAACGCGGGCCTTGACACAGTGATGTCGAACAGCTTCGGTTTCGGCGGCACCAACGCCTGCCTGGTGTTTCGCCGCCTGACGAACTGAGGGGCCTTTTCGGAATTACCGAAATGGCCTCTGATCCAGGGTCTGTCGACACTCACCACAGGAGCGAGGCCGCCGAAACGGTGCGGCTGTTCTTCGCGCTCTGGCCCGCGAGCGATCTTCAGGCGAAGCTTGCAGCCTGGGCCAAACAGGCGGCAGGCAGGGGCAGGGCGATGCGGCAGGAAAATCTTCACCTTACCCTTGCGTTTCTCGGCGCCACCGAGGCCGCTCTTGTCTCGGATCTGATCGCGCTTGCAAGCGGCGTGCGCTTCGCCGCTATTCGCCTGCCGCTGGACCGCGTCGGCTACTGGAAGCATAACCGCATCATCTGGTGCGGCGCCAGTGAAGAGCCGCAAGCGCTCGCCGCCCTGGTCGAAGACTTGCGCACGCGGCTGGCCGCGGCCGGCATGCGCTACGACCCCAAACCTTTCGTCTCGCACGTGACGCTGGTGCGCGATGCTGCCGGCCTCCCCGCTGCGCCCGCCTGGATTCCGCTGGTCTGGGAGGCCCGGGATTTTGCGCTGGTGAGCTCGGAGCGCGTCGGGGGCCGCGTCGGTTATCGGGTAGTGCAGCGGTTTCCCGCGCAGGCGGGCTGACCGCGGCGCGTTTCAGTTATCTGGCAAGGCAGCGGCTTCCTGCAGCGGCAGGCTGACGCGGGCGATCAGGCCACCGCCCTCGCGGGGCAGCAGTTCGAAACTGTTGCCGTGATGGCGTGCGATGCGATCGCAATTCTTCGGGAAATTGGTGTATTAATCGACTAACAGCTCGGCTAACCAAGCGGCCGGGGACTCCTAATCCAAAAGCGGTCACAGCGTGGATGCACTTGTGGCAAATGCTATGCGCACTCGCAACGACGCCCGGTCTTCGCGCCAGGCGCTTTGCATTTAGCTGGCGAAGCGCCTGACGCAGTCCGCGGGCGAGAGGACTGTGATGCCCTGATAGCTGCCGAGCGCGTGCAGATCGGCATCTCCCGAGACGATTGCCTCGGCGCGTGCGGCAAGCGCACAGGCCAGGACATGGGCGTCGTCGGGATCGCGCAGTTCCGCAACGGTGATTTCCACCGGCGTGAGGAGGGTTGCGAGCTGGGTGTAGCGGGCAAGCAGGAAGGCGGAAGTAAAGCGGGTGCGCCTGAGCTGCACGGCGAATTTCTCGCGCGAGAGAACATCTTCCAATTCAGCGATGAGTGCGCGGCTTGTGAAGAGTTCGATGCGCTGCGCTTCGACCGCGTCAAGGATGCGCCGTGGGGTGCCTCCCCACAGGAAGGCCGACACGACGACGTTCGTGTCGACGACGATGCGCACCGGGGATTACTTGCTGGTGCGTGCGTGGCGCTCGGCGCGCGCCGCGTTGATCTCGGCCTGGATCTCTGCCTCCGTCATCGGCGGGAGCTTGAGCGCCTCGATCTCATCGAGCGCGGCAAAAAGCTCGCCGACGGCCTGCTTGCGAAGCGCCTCCCGAAAAACCTTTTCCAACGCGGCCTCGTCCAAGAGCCCTGCGGCGCGGATTTGCCTGGCAAGATCGTCGGGAAGCTTCACGGTCAATTCAGTCATGTCGGTGATCCTCGCTAGGCGGTAACTTTGTTCTGCGCCTTCTTCTTTAGCGCGCCGAATGGGATCGGCTCCTTGATGGTCTGTAAAGTATAGCCAAATCTAACAAAAAGGGCTCGTGTTCGCATTTGTCTTGCGCCTCCGCCATTCGTCGATCGGCGTGAGAACCAATATTGACGCGCATCTTCAGGCATCTGCTTAATCTGAACGAGATGAACTGGCAGTGATTAGGGGGGCTTGTTCGTAATCTGCCGGTGTGTGTCGCATCCCTCATGCTGGCGGTATCCGTGTTTACCGCCACCGGCGCGCGTCGAACGCCGCGTCACTTATCGGCTGCTGTGGTGCCTTCCTGCAGCGGCAGGCTGACGCGGGCGATCAGGCCGCCGCCCTCGCGCGCGAGCAGCTCGAAACTGCCGCCGTGATGGCGCGCGATGCGATCGACGATCGCAAGGCCGAGCCCGGAGCCGCCCTTGCCGCTGCGCGCCTGCTCCAGACGCGTGAACGGCTGCTTCAGCCGCTCGGCCTGTTGCGGCGGGATGCCGGGGCCGTGGTCCAGCACTTCCAGAATCAGCTTGCCGCCTTCGCTGCGGGTGCCTATGCATGCATCCTTCTCGCCGTAGGCGAGGGCATTGTCCACCAGGTTGGAGATCAGACGCTTGATGCCCATGCGGCGCAACGCCTGCACCGGTACCGGCCCGATGTTCGCCTGCACCGCGTGCCCGAGGCGCAGTTGGTGTTCCACCACCTCGCGCGCCAGGGCGGCGACGTCGGTGGGTGCCAGCGGCTCCTCGCTCTGGGTGCGGGCGAAGTCGAGGAACTGGTCGATGATGGAGTCCATTTCTGCTATGTCGGCGATCATGCCTTGCTTCAGCGCCTCGTCGCTCCCGCTCATTTCGGTCGACAGTCGCAGGCGCGCGAGCGGCGTGCGCAGGTCGTGCGACACGCCGGCGAGGATCAGCGCCCGGTCTGCGTCCAGGCGCGCCAGATCCTGCGACATCTGGTTGAAAGCGCGCGCCAGCGTCTCGATCTCGACCGGTCCGGATTCCGGCAGCGGCGCCGGCGTCTTGCCTTTGCCGATGTCGTGCGCCGCGGCAGCCAGCGCCTTGAGCGGGCGATTTATGCGCGACACGATCAGCCAGGCGCCGGCCAGGGACAAGAGCAGGGCGAGCGCGGTCCAGCCCAGCCATTGCCAGGGGAACTGCCGTTCGACGCGATCGCGCGGCAGCATCACCCAGTACTCGTCGTCGTCGATGTGAAAGCTGATGAAAAAACCGTGCAGGTTGCCGATGCCGGAGGCGAAGCGGGTGTCCTCGCCCAATTGGCGTCGGATTTCCACATGCAGCATATTTGCGAACGCGGTGTCGGAGGATGGCGCCAGTTTGTCGCCGGGCTCGGCCGGATAAACGCGTATGCCTTCGCGATCCGACAGGTCGATCAGCAATTCGCGCCGCTTGTCGGCATGCGCGGTGACCAGTGCGGCGCGGGTGAGATTGACCACGCTCGCCACCATTTGCGCCATTTGTTTTGCGCGCGGCGCGCGTTCGAAGTTGCGCAGTATCTGGAACCAGGCCGCGACGGAGATGATCATCAGCAGGCTGATCAGCAGAAACGAGCGCCACAGCAAAGTGCGCGGGAACAAGGTCATTGGACCGCCTCGTCGCTTCGCGCCAAAGTCACATCGAAGAGGCGGCCCTTGGGGCGGCCCGTCGGGCTCACGTTTTGCCGTCCGGCACGAACACGTAGCCGAAACCCCATACGGTCTGGATGTGCACCGGATGCTGCGGGTCGGGCTCGACCAGCTTGCGCAGGCGCGAGATCTGCACGTCGATGGCGCGATCGAATACTTCGTATTCGCGCCCGCGCGCGAGTTCCATCAACTTGTCGCGCGACAGCGGCACTCGCGGGTGGGTGAGCAGGACTTTCAGCAGCGCGAATTCTCCCGTGGTGAGCGCGATGGTGCTGCCGGCGCGGGTCAGGGCGCGGGTGGCGAGATCGATCGTGACCTGGCCGAAGCTCATCTGGCCTTCCTCGGTTGCCGGTGCCCCCGGCGGCAGCGGAGCGGTGCGCCGGCGCAGCACGGCGTGAATGCGCGCCACCAGTTCGCGCGGGTTGAACGGTTTGGGCAGGTAATCGTCGGCACCCATTTCCAGGCCGACGATGCGGTCGACGTCGTCGCCCTTGGCGGTCAGCATGATGATCGGGATCGTGTCCTTGGCGCCGCGCAGGCGCCGGCACACCGACAGGCCGTCTTCGCCCGGCATCATCAGGTCGAGCACGATCAGGTCGAATCTCTCGCGTCCGAGCAGCTTGTCCATGCCGGCGGCGTCGTGGGCGACATGAACGCTGAAGCCTTGTTCGAACAGGTAGCGGTTGAGCAGGTCGCGCAGCCGCTGGTCGTCGTCCACCACGAGGATTCTGGTTTTTGCTGTTGTCATGTGCGTATCGTACTCAAAAGCGTCGGTTGAAACGGGCCGAGAGGTAAGAAACCATGTCAGGCCTCTCTGTTGTTACAAATTATTACAAACTGCCCGCCCGGGCTCATGCTTTCCGGGCGGCAGGGCGTTAGTATGCATGCATCGCAACGAACCTGTTTTCAGATTATGAGTCCAGCCATGAAAAATCTCCACCCGCAATGGCATGACGCGAGCCTGCGCATGACAGGATGGCCCGTGGCTGCTGCAATCGGCGCGATCGCGCCGCGCCGGGCGGCTGTTCGCGGCTGCAATCCTGTCAGGGAGAGAAGCATGAAGTCTTTTCTTGCCGTTTCCTGCGGCCTGATCGCGGCTGTTGCGGCGAGTGTGGCGGTGGCCGGTCCGTTCGGAGACGCAATGCGCTTCATGCCTTCGGTCCAGGCGCAGAGCGCTCAATCCGAGCCGCAGCGCAACGCCGCGAGGCCGGTGCGGCAGAGCGATATGCGCGGGCCCGGCGAAGCCGATCGCGGCCGCATGAATCCGGAAGAGCGGCGCCAACTGCGCCGCGACATACAGGACGCAGGCAAGGATATCTATCGCCCCGCGCGACAGGGGCGCGGGGACACCCGACGCTCCGAGCGCAGATAAGCACCGGGCGCCGCGCGCCCCAGACCATGCGCGATGCGGCGGGAAATCGTAGCCGTCTAATGCGGTTGCGCTATTGGCGCGGAGCTGGGTTGCTTCTTCAGGGCGGCAGCCAGTCTCATGTCTGTCGTCAGAATGTGATCGCGCAGCCATTGGCTGAGAAACTCGGCGACGGCGGGAACATTGATTCTGCCGCCCGCATCCAGCATCTCTTTCAGTTCGACCAGCTTTCTTAGCAGCTTGAGGTGTTCGGCCTGGTGCACGAGCGCGGCGACGTACTGTATGCGCTGCATCTCCGCCTCTTCGCGTTCAAAATGCTCCCTGGCGTACGCGATCAGGGCGTGCATCGCCTTGCCCATGTGCTCGGTACCCTGGCCGCTCTCCATGGTTTCGAACAAGGCGTTGAGCAGGCCGATCAGCTTGCCGTGGTCGCCATCGATCAAGCTGCTTCCTGTGTGAAGATCATCGGTCCAGGAAAATTGCGCCATGTGGTTTCGCTCCGTCGTTGCCCGCGGACGCAAAGCGATTGCGGCTGGACGCCGGCCTTGCCGCTCGCCGACTTGCGTTCAAAAAATTGTGCGCGGGTTTGGCGCGGGGCTTTTGATTTGAGTCAACTGAATGTGATTCGGCCGGCCCGGCGGTGGCGATCGAGGCGGTGCTTTGGCGGTCTTGCCGCCGTTGTCCGGTTCTATTTCCCCCAGCGCAGCGCGAGCGGATCGGCGGCGCGCGCGAGTTCCAGCAGCCCTTTGCGCGTCGCTGGATGCAGCGCTTCGAGCGGGTGGCGCACGGCGTCGCTCTTGATTCGGCATTGCGGCCACGTGCACTGGACTATCCAGCGCGGGCAGGCTCAAGGGCATCTCCCGTCAATGGCAGGATGGGCTGCGCCAAAACGCGATTGACGAATGAATCGGGTTGTCCGAACAGCCAATGAAAGACGCAGGACTGGCCATCGGAAAAATGAGGTGGCGACTCACATGGCCAGATATCAGCATGATCGTGCCAATATCTGGCATGAATCGTCCAGGCGGCGAAAATTGAGTGAAGGGCAGGGGCGATGGGGAAGATGCGGGCGTGAGCAGCGGTTGTGTCGCGTGGCGCCTCGGGAACCCTGCGCATTGCACGGTGCCAGACCTGTTGAACAATGTGAAGCCGGTGCAGGTCGCCGTCGCAGCGCTAGCTTAGGGAGGCAGTTGGGCCTCTCATACCGTGACCAATCGCCTTGCATTCAGGATTGCACGCGAGTATCCTTTCGGATACACTATGGCGCATGAGCACCTTTGAGCGCTCCGAGGAATTCGATGCTTGGCTCGCCGGCCTGAAAGACAAAGTAGGTCGCGCCCGGATACTCCATCGTATTCGGTCTGCTGAGCACGGCAATTTCGGTGATTGTGAGCCGGTGGGCGAAGGAGTCTCAGAAATGCGCGTCCACGTTGGGCCAGGCTATCGAGCCTATTTCACGCGGCGTGCGAAGGTGGTCTATTTGCTTCTCCTGGGCGGCGACAAGTCCTCGCAGAAGCGTGACATCAAACGTGCCATTGAGATGGCGCGGGCTTTGGATAAGGAGTGAACTATGGCTAAATTTGCCCCCTTCGATGCTGCCGACTACCTCAACGATGACGAGACTGTCGCGGAATACATAACCGCCGCATTGGAAGACCCCAATCCCGACGTATTTCTAACTGCCGTGCGTGATGTGGCTCGCGCGCGCGGCATGGCTCAACTCGCCAAAGATGCTGGTCTTGGCCGCGAGAGCCTTTACAAAGCACTGACGCCCGGCGCCAAGCCACGCTACGACACAATGCTCAAACTGCTTCATGCTCTCGGCGTCAAGCTCTCAGCGTCCCCTGTCCATTCGTGAGCAACTTGCTACTCCCCGCAGCGAGGCCCAACCATTCATTGGTGCGGACGCCTATCAGCGCCGCACAATTCGGCCGTTGATGGCCCAAGAAATTCGAGCCCTGGACGCATCCCCGACCAGGGCAAAAGTGGGCACTGGTGCGAGGTTGTTTCTCTTGCCTGAACGGCCGGAGACCCAAGCGGCCGCTCAGGTTTTTACTCAATCAGCTTGTTGGCGCTGATAAGGAGCGACTGCGGAATCTTGATGCCAAGCGCCTTGGCGGTCTTCATATTGATCGCCAACTCGAAATTCGTCGGCTGCTCTACAGGCAAATCGGCCGGCTTGTAGCCATGAAAGATTTTGTCCACGAAATAAGCAGCGCGCCGAAACACGTCGGATACGCTGACTGCGTAGGACATGAGACCTCCTAACTCGACTGCCTCCTGGCTTCCGTAGATTGCCGGTAGCCGATACCGAGTCAGGATATTGACGATGTCCTGGCGGTGTTCAAATGTAAAAGGCTGATGCATCACCAGGAATCCATCGGCTCCGCGCTTCTGCATCGCTGAAAGAGTTACTTCGATATCGGCGAGCGCATTGACCTGCCCGAAGTCGAGCACTATCCCCAAGGCTCGACCAGCCGATTCTAGCTCCCGTCGATAGATCGCGTAGGTCGGGTTGACCCCATGTCCTAGGACCCCGACTTGGGATATTCGAGGGGCGATTTCTTTGAGTAGTTGCAGAGACTTGGCGACGTAGTCCGACGCCAGTGCAGAGAGTCCCGTTACATTGGCACCTGGTCTCGAAAGGCTTGCCACAAGCCCGAGTCCAACGGGATCGGCTGTATAGACGGAAATGATGGGTATCGAGGGAGTCGCTCGTTTGGCGGCAAGCGAAGCGGGCGCTGACGCTGCGACGATCACCGAAGGCTTGAGCTGTACTAGTTCCGCCGCAAGAGCATCGAGCCGTTCGTACTTGCCCTCGGCAGAGCGACATTCGATCGTAAAATTCTGGCCCTCCCTGTACCCGAATGATTGAAGTCCTTCGAGAAACGCGGCCGAGCCCACTGCGCGACGCGAATTGGATACGCATTTAGGTGAAATTGAACCTTCACCGGTCAGGTAAGCAATCCGTCGTACCGAAATCTGGCTCTGTGCTTCGGGGACACACGGCACGGCGCACAGGCCGAGGCTGAGCACGACAAGAAATACAACGCGCACCGTGTTCATGGAGGCGAGACTTTCGACCGAGGGCGGCCACCGCGACTTCATATTTATCTGCAATGCGACACCGACTTTTGTAATGCGCGAAATGATACTTGCGTTTCTTGGCCCTCGTTGCAGTAACACGCGGGCCTACGGATACATTGATTGATTACAGGCTACTCCTACGTGGCCGAGTTACGCAAGAATGTGAGCGTCCGTTCTAACTGGAAGACGCGCGGCGCAACGGGGCAAGGATATTCTTGCCTGGATTCATGCCGGGTTGGCCCTCTGAGTGGCGCTCGAACCGACACGGCCGACCAGCGAAACGGACGGGCCTGCGGAGGAAAAACGCCGGGAGAGTGGCTCTGGACGCCGTTCTGCAACCATTCGACAGATTCAAGCATGAGGTGGGCAGGGCTTGTGTTCAGGGATGCGTCGTGTCAGGATCATTCGCACGCCGGCCTGGATGTTTGCATCCCGGCAACCGGATTTTCGATCGGCAACCGAGGACACGCATGAAACGCACGGGTTACCGCTACCGCACGGGCCGCGCAGCGGCGCACTACGATTGCATCGTGATCGGGTCGGGCATCGGCGGCCTGTGCACGGCCGCGCTGCAGTCTCGCCTGGGGCGCAGGGTCTGCGTGCTGGAGCAGCATTACACGGCGGGCGGTTTTACCCACTCCTACGAGCGCAAGGGTTTCGAATGGGACGTGGGCGTGCATTACATCGGCGAGGTGCACAAGCCGCACAACACGCTGCGCCGGATTTTCGACGTGATTTCCGACGGGCAACTGAAGTGGGCGCGGATGGACGCGGTGTACGACCGCATCATCATCGGCACGCGCACGGTCGATTTCGTCGCCGGCCGCGAGAACCTCGCGGCGTCGCTCAAAAGCCATTTCCCGGAGGAGGCGCCGGCCATAGACGCCTACCTCGATCTGGTCGCGCGGGTGGCGCGGTCGGCGCAGAAATTCTTTGCCGGCCAGGCGATGCCGCGTCTCGCCGCCAGGGCCTATAACGTGGTGCGGCCGCTGATGGTCCCCAGGGCCTGCTTCCAGACGGTGCGCGCGGTGCTGGAAGGGCTGACACGCAAGCAGGAGTTGATCAGCGTGCTCGCCGGCCAGTGGGGCGATTACGGCATGGTGCCGCGCGACGCGTCGTTCATGATGCACGCGTCGGTGGTGAAGCACTATTTCGACGGCGGCAATTATCCGGTGGGCGGTTCCTGGCGCATCGCCGACAGCATCATCCCGGTGATACGCGCCTCGGGCGGCGAGGTGTTCACCTATGCCAGGGTGAAGGAAATCCTGATCGAGAACGGACGCGCGACCGGCGTGCTCATGGCCAACGGCGATCGCCTGCGCGCCGATGCCGTGGTGAGCGCCGCCGGCGCGCGCATCACCTTCGAGCAACTGCTGCCGCAGGCCGAGCGCGAGCGCCATGGCTATGCCGGGAAGCTGGCCAGGGTCAAGCCTTCCGGGGCGCATCTGTGCCTTTATGCGGGATTCAGGGGCAGCGCAGCCGCGCTGGGCCTGTCGCGCACCAACCTCTGGGTCTATCCATCGATCGACCACGAAGGCAACGTGGCGCGATTTGCGCAGGATCTGGATGCGCCGTTTCCCATGCTCTACATCTCCTTCCCCTCGACCAAGGATCCGGAGTGGGACGCGCGCTACCCGGACAAGAGCACCGTGGAAGTGCTGACCCTGGGGCCGTGGGAGCCGTTCGCGCCATGGGCGGGGACCATCTGGCATAAGCGCGGGGCGGACTACGAGGCGTTAAAAGACAGACTGCAGCGGCGCCTGCTCGAGGCGCTGTACCAGCAACTGCCGCAGTTGCGCGGGGCGCTGGCGTACGCGGAACTGTCCACGCCGCTGTCGACCAGTTGGTTTCAGCAGAACAGCCGCGGCGAGATTTACGGGCTGGACCACGACGTGCGGCGCTTCAGCCAGGACTGGCTGCACCCGGTTACGCCGGTGAAAGGGCTGTACCTCAGCGGGCAGGACGTGGCCTCGGCCGGCGTGGGCGGCGCCTTGATGGGCGGTTTCCTGACCACCAGCGCGATGCTCGGCGGCGATACGATGAAGCTCATGCGCCTGGTGAAGGAGTGGCGGCCAGGCGCGCCGGGGTGAACGGCGCGCGCCGCTTTACCCCTGCAGCAGATGCGCGATCGAATTGGCGTAGTAGCCGAGCAGTGTGGCCTCCGCCGGATCGGCGGCGTACAGGCCGTCGCGCTCCTCGACCAAGTGCCGCTGCAGCATCATGCGCAGCCCCGCGGTGATCGCATAGTCGCGGTCGCGGCGCGGAATATAGATATGGGCGCCGGCCGCTTCCAGGCGTTCGATCAGCGCTTCCGCCCCGGATTTTATTTCCAGTTCCGACATGGCTTTGCCCGGGTTGCGCTCGAACACCAGCGCCACCAGCGGCAGCGGCAGCACCGGAATCAGCTTGCCGACGCTTTGCATCAGGTGGCTGCCGAGTTCGGACACGCGCGCATGGCGCTCTTCCTTTTCCAGCTTGCGCAAGTCCAGGCTGCGCGCGCGCAGGTACTCGCGCATCGACACCGGCGTGCCGAAGTTCACGCAGGCATAGCCGAAGCGATGCCATTCGCTTTGCAGCATCAGCCGGGTTTGATGTGCGGCGAAGGCGAGCGTGTTCCATGCCGCTCCGAGCGTGCCGGGCTTTTTCGCATGCTCGTCCAATGCAAGCAGCAGCGTGCGGTCCTCCAGCGTGCGGTCGTAGTTGATGCCCAGCGGTATGAATACCAGGTCGCGTTCCCCCGCGGGATCGAAACCGCGCGTCATGTAATCGATCGCGCCCAGCTTCGGCGCGCGCATCCTGCCGTCGCGGGTGAGATTGCCTTCCGGATACACGGCCTGGGTGACGCCGGCTTCGGTGGCCATGGCGATGTAGCGCTCCAGCACTTTGCGGTAAAGCTCGTCGCTCGAGTTGCGGCGCACGAAATAAGCGCCCATCGAGCGGATCAGTTGCTGCAGCGGCCAGATACGCGCCCATTCGCCCACGGCGTAGGAGAGCGCCGCCTGGTCCGCGACCAGGTAGGCGGCAAGGATGTAGTCCATGTTGCTGCGGTGGTTCATCACAAACACCACCGTAGCATCGGGCGGCACGCGCGCGAGGCCTTCGTCGTCGGTGTAGCCGACGCGCACGCGGTACAGCAGGCGGGCGATCTTGCGCCCCAGCCAGTAGCCGACGCGGAAATAGAAGTAGGCGTTGAAAGCCGGCACGATTTCGCGCGCGTAGCCCCGGATCCGCGCCATGACCACTTCACGCGGCATCTTCTGTTCGCGCGCAAACGCCGCGGCTGCCTGCTGCACTTTCTCGTCGTAGAGCAGCCGGTCGATCAGCACCTCGCGACGGGTCTGCTGAAACGGGCGGATCTCGATCCTGAGGCGCGAGCTGACCTGGTCCAGCACCTTGTTCGCGCGGTTGCGGATGAACCAGCGCACGCTGGGCACGAGCAGCCGATCCAGCAGCCCGATCAGCGCGAGCAGGCCGGCGAGCACGACCAGCCACAGAGGCAGGATCACGCCCGCGGTCATTCGAGTGCCGGTGAAAGCGTCATTCCGAGGCCATCCCGCAAGGGGACTTGCTGCCGGGCGCAGGCCGGGGAACCTGCTGTTGCTTTGGAAGCAAGACGCAGATCCTTCGTTGCACTCAGGATGACATTCTTAGACACCTATGCCTGCTCGCGCAGCACGCGCTTGAGGATTTTTCCGGTCGCGCTCTTGGGCAGTTCCCTGACGAACGCGACTTGTGCCGGCGCCTTGTACACCGCCAGTTTTTCGCGGCAGTAATCGATAATCTCCTGCTCGCTTGCGCTCGTCCCTTCCTTGAGCACGACCGCCGCCTTCACCGTTTCGCCTTTAAGCGGGTCGGGGATGCCGTAGACGGCGATTTCCTTCACTGCCGGGTGGCGGTAAAGCACCTGTTCGACTTCGGCCGGCCAGACCTTGAAGCCGGAGACGTTGATCATGTCCTTCACCCGATCGACGATGAAGATATAGCCTTCCGCGTCCATTCTGCCGATGTCGCCGGAGTGCAGCCACCCTCCGCGCAGCGCCTGCGCCGTGTCCTCCGGCTTGCCCCAGTAGCCTTTCATCACGCCCGGGCCGCGGATCACGATTTCCCCCCATTCGCCGCGCGGCAGTTCCTGGTCCTTCTCGTCGAAAATCTTCACCTCGAAATGCTCGATGGCGGTGCCGACGCTGCCGAATTTGTGCCGGGACACGTGGTTGTAGGCGGCGCAGGGGGCGCATTCGGTCAGGCCGTAGCCCTCGTACACGGGCTGGCCGTAGATCTCGGTCCAGCGGCGCGAAATCTCCTGCGGCATGGTCGCCGCGGCGGAGAAGAAGTAGCGGACCGAAACGAGTTTTTCCCTGGGCACGCCCGCGCCCAGCAGCGCGATGTAAATTGTCGGCACGGCGAAAAACATGGTCACGCGCTCGCGCCGTATCCCGTCGAGCACCGCGTCGGGGGCAAAGCGGCGGAACAGCACCAGCGTGGCGCCCGCCTCGAAGCCCGCGTTCATGATGTAATTTTGCGCGAACACGTGGAACAGCGGCAGGAAGATCGCCAGCCGGTCGTTGCGGCTGTGGCCGGAGCAGTTGACAGCGGCGCGGATGTTGGTGATGGTGTTGTTGTGGGTCAGGGTTACGCCTTTTGGAAAACCAGTGGTGCCCGAGGAATAGAGCAGCGCGGCCGCATCGTCGGGGCGCATGTCTTCGGACCTGAGCCCCGGCTTGCCGGCGGCGAGCCAGTCGCCGAGGACGATTTCATCGGCGGCCTGGCCTTCGCAGATCACCGTCTTTTGCAGTGTCGGGCACAGGTTGCGCGGAACGTTGGGCAGGAGTTCGGCCGTGGTGAACACGATCTTGACGCCGGAATCGTTGAGGATGTATTTCACTTCGTCCGACTTGAACATCGAGTTGACCGAGACCACGATGGCGCCGGCTTTCTGCCCGGCGAGGTAGGCGAGGATGAAGGCCGGGATATTCGGCAGATACAGCGCGACCCGGTCGCCGCGCCGCACACCGTTCGCCCTGAGCGCCGCGGCGAGGGCGCCGGCGCAGGCGTCCAGCGCGCCGTAGCTGATCTCCTGACCTTCGAATACGATGGCCTTGCGTCCTGGGGCTACGCGCGCAATGCGCTCGACATGGTTGGCGATGTTCATGGTTCTTCCTCCGCTAGAAGCTGTTTCGACGCGAGGGGATACCTTCCCGCATGCTCTTCTGGATAGGCCCCGGTTGCAAAACCTATTTTGCAACCGGGGCCTAGGTCCGGCACCGCAACCGCAGGCATTCGCCGATCATAGCCTGTTCATCGTCAAATAATCGCGGCAATCGCCTTGCCGACGTCTTCGGTGCTGGCTTTGCCGCCCAGGTCCGGCGTGCGCGGACCGTCCACCAGCACCTTCTCGATCGCGCGCAGTATCGCGGCGCCGGCATCGGCCTGGCCCAGGTGTTCGAGCAGCATCGCGCCCGACCAGATCTGGCCGATGGGATTGGCGATTTTCCTGCCGTAGATGTCCGGCGCCGAGCCGTGCACCGGCTCGAACAGCGAGGGAAAGGCGCGCTCCGGATTGATGTTGCCCGAGGGTGCGATGCCGATGGTGCCTGCAGTCGCTGGACCAAGGTCGGACAGGATATCGCCGAACAGGTTGGAACCCACGATCACGTCGAAGCGCTGCGGGTTGAGCACCATCTGGATGGTGAGCCCGTCGATATGGTACTGGCTGGTCTTCACGGCGGGGTAGTTCTTCGCCATTGCGGCAAAACGTTCGTCCCAGTAGGGCATGGTGATGGATATGCCGTTCGATTTGGTGGCGGAGGTGATTTTCCTGCGCGGCCGCTGCATGGCGAGTTCGAACGCGAACTTCATGATGCGGTCCACGCCCTTGCGGCTGAAGGTCGAGATCTGCTGCGCCATCTCCCGCTCGGTGCCCTCGAACAGCCGCCCGCCGATGGAGGAATATTCGCCTTCGGTGTTCTCGCGCACCACGTAATAGTCGATGTCCCCGACCCTGCGCCCGGCGAGCGGGCAAACCACGCCCGGCATCAGCCGCACGGGGCGCAGGTTGACGTACTGGTCGAACTCGCGCCGGAACTTGATCAGCGAATCCCACAAGGAGATGTGATCCAGCACCCGGGCGGGCCAACCGCAGGCGCCGAAGAAAATACAGTCGTGGCCGCCGATCCGGTCTTTCCAGTCGGGCGGCATCCACCAGCCGTGCTTGTCGTAGTTGTCGCAGCTCCAGTCGAAATGATCGAAGGCGAGCGAAAGCCCGAACTTGCGTGCCGCCGCGTCGAGCGCGCGCACGCCCTCAGGCATCACTTCCTTGCCGATGCCGTCACCCGCGATGACGGCTATTTTGTAAGTTTTCATCGTTTGCTCAGACTAAAAGAAATGATTATATACGGCACATGGAATGCGGTCGCTTGCGACGAACTCATGGACAAAAAAGCAACCGTGGTTTCGGGTTGCTCTTATCCAAGATCGCCGATTGCGCATGGACGGATTTTTGTCCGTGTGCAATCGGTGATCCGCGCGGACGGGACGCCGTCCGCGCAAGTTTGCAAGATGACCTTATTTGCTAAAACGCAACGTTGTTGCCGCCCTTGAGTTTCAGCATCTTTCTGGCCTCGTCGGGTGTGGCGATCTGCAGGCCGATCTCCTCCAGAATGCGGCGCACCTTGGTAACCTGTTCCGCGTTGGATTTGGCCAGGGTGCCGCGACCCAGCCATAGGCTGTCCTCCAGCCCGACGCGCACATTGCCGCCCATCACGGCCGACTGCGCGGCGATGAACATCTGGTTCCGCCCGGCGCCCAGCACCGACCACAGATAGGCGTCGCCGAACAGCCGGTCCGCGGTGCGCTTCATGTGCAGCACATCCTCCGGGTGGGGACCGATGCCGCCGCGGATGCCGAACACCGACTGGATGAACAGCGGCGGCTTCAGCAGCCCACGGTCGAGGAAGTGCGCCGCGGTGTAAAGATGCCCGATGTCGTAGCACTCGATCTCGAAGCGGGTGTCGTTGCTGCTGCAGGATTCGAGGATGTAGGCGATATCCCTGAAAGTGTTCTTGAAAATACGCTCGTCCGAACCGGCAAGATAGGGTTGTTCCCAGTCGTATTTGAATTCCTTGTAGCGTCCCAGCATTTCATACAGGCCGAAGTTCATCGAGCCCATGTTGAGCGAGGCCACTTCCGGCTTCAGCTTCAGCGCGGGCTGCAGGCGCTCTTCCGGGCTCATGGTCGGGGCTCCGCCGGTGGTGAGATTGATCACAACGTTCGATGCGGCTTTGATCTTGGGCAGGAACTGCATGAACGCTTGCGGATCCTGCGTCGGCTTGCCGTTGGACGGCTCGCGCGCGTGCAGGTGCACTATCGCCGCGCCAGCCTGCGCCGCGCCGATGGCGCCGTCCGCGATTTCATCGGCCGTTATCGGCAGGTGCGGCGACATCGTAGGGGTGTGAATCGCGCCGGTGATCGCGCAGGTGATGATGACTTTTCCTTGTGCTGCTGCCATGATTCCTCCGTTATTGGATAAGGGGTCGTCTTACAAGATGAACTTCACGGGATTGTCTTGATTCAACAGGGCAGCCAGGATTTCAACTTCGAATCTCCGTGTTTTAGACTTAGTCCGTGAATTCTGCGTAACAGTTCTTCGGCAGATCAAATCGCCCGTTGCTTGTCGCCGCAAACCGACAAAGCCTGTCCCGATATGTGTCTGCCTGCCTCGGTGGCGAGAAACAGCGCCATATTGGCGATATCCTGGGCGCTGACGAAAGTTCTGAGCGAGATTGTGTCGAGCAAGGTCTGCTTCTGTTGGTCAGGGGTCACGCCGAAGGCCGCGGCCTTGGCTTTGATCACGCGCTCGATGCGCTCGCCTTCGACGTCGCCCGGTTGAATGCAGTTCACGCGTATGCCGTCCGGCCCGGCCTCTATCGCCAGACTCTTGGTGAAACCGACCACGCCCCATTTGGCGGCGGCGTAAGGCGTGCGCATGCCGAAGCCGAGGCGCCCGGCTACCGAGGACAGATTGATCACGCTGCCGCCGCGCTCGCGCCCGTTGGCTTTGAGCAGGGGCATGGCGAGCCGCGTGCAATAGAACATGCCGTTCAGGTCCACGGCAATGCAGCGCTCCCAGTCTGCGGGCTGGATGTCCTCCACCTTGGCGGTGGGGCCGGCGATGCCGGCGTTGTTGACTAATACGTCCAAGCCGCCAAACTGGAGTTTTACGTCGGCGAATAGCCGTTCCACATCCTCGACCTGGGATACGTCGGCCAAACTGCGGCTGATGTCGGGCCGTTCGCGGGCACTGGTTTCGAGAGCAGTTTGGTCTACATCGCAGATGTGCACGCGTGCGCCATTCACGGCAAAGGTCTGGGCGATCGCTCGGCCGATACCTGCAGCGCCCGCGGTCACCAGCACGCGCAGTCCCTGTGCGGAAGTATTCATGGTCGGCAGTTCTCCCGGTAATCAGGAATCAACAAGATTGACCCCCCGGAGGATACATAGGACGCGCAGGAAAAGCCCGAACAAGATGCTTTACTGTGTCCTCCGCGATCATGGCGTTTGTTCATAGCCATAGCACCTGTTTGCGGAATTCGATGTCGCTCAGCAGCGGTTCAGCCGGTCCGGTATGCGACACATGACCCCGGTCGAGCACGTAGGCGCGGTCCGCGAGCGCCAGCACCAGATCGAGATCGTGCTCGATGATGAGGATGGCGATTTCACCGCGCAACTGGTCGAGCGACTTGAACACCTCCTCGACTACCGCGGGAGCCAGACCTTCGAACGGCTCGTCCAGCATCAACAGCCTCACATTGCCCGAGAGGGCGCGGGCGATCGCGACCATCTGCTGCTCGCCGCCGGAGAGCAGATCCGCGTGGGTATCGAGTTTGTCGCGGATCTGGGGAAAATAGCTGAAGATGCGCTCCTGATCCCAATGTACGCCGGCACCCGCGCCGCGTACACCGGCACCAGCGTCGCGCACGCCGGCACCAGCGCCACGCACGCCGCCGCCGCGCGACAGCCCGCCGAGGCGCAGGTTCTCGGCGACGGTGAGGCCGGGAAACAGCCTGCGCCCCTGGGGTACCAGGCCGATGCCGGCGCGGGCAATGTGTTCCGGCGACTGGCCGCTGATGAGCTTGCCGTCGAAGCGCACCGTGCCGCTTGCCGTCGGCGCGAGGCCCATGATGCTCTTGAACGTGGAGGACTTGCCGGCGCCATTGCGGCCGAGCAGGGCAGTCACCTCGCCGGCGCGCACTTCCATGCTGACGTCGTGCAGAATGTGGCTCTTGCCGTAGAAGGTGTTGACGCCATCGAGCTGCAGCAGTACTTCGCCTGCCTGCGCGGCGCTGCGTGTATGCATCAGCACCTTGCGTCCGCTGCCGAGGTAGACTTCCTGCACCTGCCGGTTTCCGGACACCTCGCCGGCATTGCCCTCGACCAGCACCGCGCCGTTGGCCATGGCCGTGATCCGGTCGGCGAATTCGAAAACCCGATCGATGTCGTGTTCCACCAGCAGCACGCTCATGTGCTGCGCCAGCGTGCGTATCATGCCGACTATGCGCTCGCGTTCGGCCGCGGCAAGTCCGGCGAGCGGCTCATCCAGCAGCAGCAGTTTGGGCCGGGCCGTCAGTGCCACGCCGATCTCCATCAATCGTTGTCCGCCGTAGGAGAGGCTGGACACCTGGGCGCTTTCGACACCTTCGAGCCCGAGAAAGCGCACCAGCGCGCGCGTTTCCGCATTCACGCCCTCCAGTGTTTCCTTGGCCCGCCAGGCATTGAAACGCTCGGCGGCGTGTGCCTGCACCCCCAGGCGCAGATTCTCGAACACCGTCAGGCCCTGGAACAGGTTGGTGATCTGGAACGAGCGCGCGATGCCCAGCGCGGCGAAGCGATGCGAGTTGAGTCCCCTGATTGGCTGCCCGGCGTAGCTCAAGCCGCCGGTCTCGGGAACGTACATGCCCGAAAGGATATTGAACAAGGTGGTCTTGCCTGCGCCGTTGGGACCGATCAGCGCATGCAGCCGGGCATGCCGCAGACTGATGCTGACGTTGTCGACCGCCTTGAAATCGCCGAATTTCTTGCTTACGTTGTCGGCCGAAAGCAGCACCGCCGCACGCTCTGGCGGCCGCACTTGCAGCAGGCTGGAAGGCACATCCTGCGACGGATTGGGTTTGACGCGTGACGCCATCGCGGCAAGGGTTTCGGCCTCTTTGCGCCATGGCGCGAGCAGGCGCTTGCCGACGCCGACCAAACCCGAGGGCGAGAACAGGATAAATGCCATGAACAGCAGTCCGAACCAGAATAGCCAACTCGCGGTATAGCCGGACAGGACTTCCCGGAACAGGGCGTAGAAGGCGGCGCCCAAAGGCGGGCCCATGAAGCTGCCGCTGCCGCCGATGATGGACATCGCCAGGATTTCGCCGGAGAAATTCGGGTGCAGGGGATCGGCCGAGGCGAACAGCTTGAGGAAAGTAAACAGCGCGCCGCCGAGACCGGTGACCGTCGCCGACAGCGTGAATGCGGCGAGCTTGTAGCGCCGCACCGGATATCCCGCAAATCCGGCGCGCTGCTCGTTCTCGCGTATGGCCACCAGCACCGAGCCGAAAGGCGAGCGCACCACGCGCAGCATCATCCAGGCAACGGCGAACACAATCACCGCGCAGAAATGGTAGAACGCCAGTTGGTTGTCGAGATCCATTCCAAGCAGCACTGTGCGCCTGACGCCGCGCAGGCCGGATTCGCCGCCGGTGAAATCAGTCCAGCGAAAGGCGATGTAGAAGCCGAGCGCGGTGAAGGCGAGGGTAAGCAGAGAGAAATACACGCCGCGCCGGCGCAGCACCAGAAAACCGACGGCGCAGCCTAGCACCGCAGTCGCCCCGACCGCAAAAACGATCGGCAGCAGCATGCCGCCGCTGAACCAGTGGATCTGGGCCAGCGCCGCCGCATAGGCGGCGAAACCGAAAAACAGGCCGTGGCCGAAAGACAGCAACCCGGTGTAGCCAAGCAGCAGGTTGAATCCCAGGGTCACCATCGCGAACAGCGCTATTTCGGTGGCGATGCCGTAGGTAAAACCGATGGCCACGCAGAAATAGGGCAGGATCAGAAGCGCCAGCGCGCTGATAGCCAAGGGGTGTTTCAGCATGAGTGCGGTAGTCTGCAAGCGTAGCGATTCATTCGAACTTCTCGAATTTCTCGCCCATCAGGCCGCGCGGACGCACGAGCAGGATCAGCGCCATGAGGATGAACATGGAGGCTTCCGCCGCGGGGGGATAGAACACGACGGTAACGCCCCGCACCACGCCGACCAGCAGACCGGCATAGACCACGCCCCAGAAACTGCCCAATCCGCCGATGACCACGACCACGAATGCGGCGGTCAGGATTTCGGTGCCCATCGCCGGCTGCACCCCGCCCAGGGGCGCCGACATCACGCCGGCCAAACCGGCAAGGGCGACGCCGAGCGCAAACACGGCGGTCAGCGCTGGCTTCAGGCTCACGCCCATGGCGCGCACCATTTCCGGGTCGCGCGTGCCGGCGCGCACGATCATGCCGAAAGATGTCTTGTTGAGCAGCAGCCAGCAGCCGGCAATCGTAAACACGGAGACGCCCAGAACCGTAAGCCGGTAATACGAGTAGATAAAATCACCGATGAACAACTGGCCGCGCAGCGCATCCGGGATCGGAAACGGCAGTCCTGTGGTGCCCCAGATCAGGCGCAAGCTCTGTTCGGCGGTCATCGCCAGGCCGAAGGTGAACAACAGGCCGAGCATCGGATCCTCGCGATACAAGCGGCGCAGGAACAACTGCTCGATCAGCATGCCGACCAGAGCAACGCCTACGGGTGCGAGCAGGACTGCGCCGCCAAAGCCCAGTTTCTGCTGGATCGAGTAGGCGAAATAGGCACCGAGCGCGTAGAACGCGCCGTGGGCGAGGTTGACCACCCCGCCCAGGCTGAAAATCAGCGACATCCCGAGCGAAAGGACAATGTAATAGGATCCGACGAGCAGACCGTTGAGGATCTGTTCGATCAGAATGCCGGACATCGGTGCGCGATCAGTGCTTGCTTTGTGGCCCCGCATGCGCCCGGTCGGGGCGTATGCGGGGGGAGTCGGGTCGGACCCGCGTTATCGTTATTAAACCGATCAAGCCATGGTACAGGCGTTTTCCGCCTGGGTAGGCTGGATCAGTTCCAGGGATTCGTTCGGACCCGGGACAGCACGGACGATTTCGAAAATGTCCCACTTGTCCTGCATCTTCGCCTTGTCGTTCACCTTGACCACGTACATTTCCTGCAGCAACTGGTGGTCCCACTTGCGGAATGAACCGCGCCGGGCCTTGAGAATGTCGAAGCTCGCGCCCTTTTCCAGGTAATCGACCACCTTGACCATGTCGGTCCCCTTGGTTTCGGCGAGTGCTTGCAGCACGATCTTCACCCCGGTGTAATCGCCCCAGGCCTGGTTGTCGGGCGGCATCCCGTACTTGTCGCTGAAGCGCTTGGTAAAGGCCAGCGCGCCCGGAACGTTCAGGCGGTGATACCACAGGCTTTGCCAGTAGCCGGAAATCGAATCGATCCCCGCGCCCCAGAACGGAATCGTATCCATGGTTCCGCCGGTGACCGGGAACGGCAGGTTGTACTCCTTGTACTGCTTGAGGAAATTGGTCTGGTCCACTCCGGCCAGGCAGATATAGACGAAATCGGGGCGCGCCTGGCGAATCTTGAGGATGTAGGCGCTGAAGTCCACCGAGTTGGTCGGCACCAGGTCGTTGCCCAGGTTGATGCCGCCGTTGTCGCCGAGGAATTTGGAGGACACGCGATACAGGTCGTGGCCGAATGCGTAATCGGCAGTCAGAAAATAGAATTTCGTGCCCTTAATCTTGTTTTCCGCCTTCTGCCATGTGCCTATGGTCTTGGTGTACATGGTATTGCAGCCTTCGATATGGAACATGAAGTGGCTGCAGTTTTTGCCGCGCAGAGCATCTGAATTGCACCCCGTATTGAAGAACGGAACCTTGTAGCGGTTAGCCTGTTCGGCGATGGCAAGGCCGGAGGCGGAATTGATCTCGCCGACCAGGCACACCACCTTGTCGCGCTCGATCAGCTTCTGCGCCTTGGTCACCGCGGTCTGCGGATTGACGCTGTCCTCGGCGATCAGTTCGAGCTTCCTGCCGAGCACGCCGCCGGCCGCGTTGGCTTCCTCCACCGCGAGCGATGCGGCTTTGAATCCATATTCACCCAGTTGCCCGAGAAAGCCGGTGCGCGGTGTGATGTGACCCAGTTTGATGGTGTCCGATTGCGCGCGCACGATGGCGGGGAAGCCGAACTGCGCGGCGACGGCAGCGGCGCCCAGGGCCGCGCCCTTCTTGAGTATTTCGCGGCGGGCGTTGGGGCGTTGGTGCTTGCTGTCTTTCATTTCTCGTTCTCCTTTGGTTGGCGGTTGGCATGAGGCTATTGCGAGCAAATCTGCAATGATCCTGCTTGTTCTTCGCATGCCGGCAAATTATACGCCGGAGTGAGGAACCCCGAACGCTCCACCGCCGCCGCCGATCGACACGGTCTGCGAATGACTCAAATCGAGTGTTTTCGGCCAGCGGTCCTGCCGCCATGGCCTTGACGCGGCGTGCCCGAACTTTCACACTGTCGTGCAAACGAGGGAGAAAACGATGAGTGCGCTCGAAACCTACGAAGTCTATGCCATCCGCTACGCCACGCTGGCGAGGAAAGCGAGCGACAATTTCATCGGCGGCGACGCGCACGAGGAAGGCAGCCCGCTCGATTATTTCGTCTGGCTCGCGCGGAGCGCATCGCGCACTTTCGTCATCGACACCGGGTTCGACGCGCAGGTAGCGGCGCGGCGCGGGCGCAAGATGCTGCTCGCGCCGGACATCGGATTGAAGCGCCTGGGCGTGGACGCGGCCGAAGTTCGTGAAGTGATCATCACCCACCTGCACTACGACCACGTCGGCAACTTCGCCATGTTTCCCAAGGCCACCTTCCACCTGCAGGACAGGGAAATGCAATACGCCACCGGCCGGCACATGGCGCAGCCGATATTTTCACATGCCTACGAAGTGGAGGAAGTGGTGGCCATGGTGCGCCGGGTGTACGAAGGAAGGGTGCGCTTCCACGACGGCGACGCCGAACTCGCGCCCGGACTTTCGCTGCATCGTATTGGCGGCCACACCATGGGCATACAATCGGTGCGCGTGCATACGCGCATCGGCTGGATCGTGCTCGCGTCGGATGCCACGCACCTTTATGCCAACATGGAGCAGGTGCGCCCATTCCCCATCGTCTACGATGTCGGCGCCATGGTGGAGGGCTACCGCAGGTTGCGCGAACTCGCCGACGACCCGCGTTTCGTCGTGCCGGGCCACGATCCGCTGGTGATGCAGCGCTATCCCGCGGCCGGCCCGGGTCTCGAGGATGTGGCGGTGCGGCTGGATGCAGAACCGCGGGCGTAGCGTTTCCCAAATGGGGCGCTGAACACTATGACAAACACCAGACAAGGGGCGGCGCTGCCGCTGAACGGGGCGCGCATCCTCGTTGCCGGGGCCGCAAGCCTCGTCGGCTCGCACACCGCGGACAAGCTCCTTGCCGCGGGCGCCGGGGAAGTTGTGCTGCTGGATAACTTCGCTTTCGGTACCCCCGAGGCGATCGCGCATCTCAAAGGCGAGCCGCGCGTGCGCATCGTGAAGGGTGACCTGATGCGCCTGCCCGATCTGCTGGCGGCCACGGAGGGCGTGGACGGCGTGCTGCATCTGGCGGCATACATGACGCTCGGCTTCGCGCAGACCCCCTGGGAAGCGATTGACGTGAACCTGCGCGGCGCGCAGAACATGCTCGAAGCCTGCCGCGTCAACAAGGTGAAGAAGGTGGTGTTTGCCTCCTCCAACGCCGTGTACGGCTATGGGCCGGGTGTCAAGGGTGTGCTGGTCGAGGGCGGTCCGTTTCACTCGACCGGGGCGCCTCCGGCGGCGATTCTGTACGGCGCATCGAAGATCATGGGCGAACAACTGTGTCGGCAATACCATCAGAAGCACGGGCTGGACTACGTCGTGCTGCGCTATTCCACGGTGTATGGCGAGCGCCAGCATTACCGCGCGGCGAACGCCTTGTACATCATGGAGACCTATGACCGGGTGCGGCGAGGCGAACGGCCGGTGCTGCCGGGAGACGGCAGCGACACCAAGCATTTCGTAAACGTCGCGGACGTGGCGCGCGCCAATCTCGCCGCTTTCGAAAGCGCGGCGACGGACGTGGCCGTCAATGTATCCGGCCCCGAACCCATCACCACCGGCGAGCTGGTGCGGTTGGTGCTCGACTATTGCGGCAGCACGCTGCAACCCGAGATCCGACCCGACCCGCCGGGCACCGTGCGCCTTACTTCGGGCGGCGCGTTCCATATTCCGCACGACAGGGCCGGCGAACTGATCGGCTGGCGGCCCGAAGTACACATGAGGGAAGGCATTGCGCGCCTGCTGGCGTGGCGCGAAGCGCAGGACGCGCGCGGATGATCGCACTGCCGCGATTGTGTTGCGGCCGGATGCGCGACAAAGGGGAGGAACGGATACGATGAACATCGGAGCCGATAAGGTGCGGCGCCAGATTCTGCTCATATTGCAGGCTTGGGGCATGGCGCCGGACATGGCTGGGGTCACGGCTGAATTGATGGTCGAGACTGACCTGATGGGCATCGATTCGCACGGGGTATCGATGCTGATGATGTACGAGGAGATGCGCCAGGCCGGCGCGCTCAGTCTGCAATCGTGTCCCACAGTCGTTCGCGACCAGGGCTGCACCGCGCTGCTCGATGGCGGCGCCAGCCTGGGGCACCCGGTATCGGCCATGGCGATGAACCTCGCCGTCGACAAAGCGCTGGTGCATGGCGTGGGGGTGGTGGGGGTGCGCAATTCCCATCATTTCGGCGCGGCCGGCGTCTACGCGCGCATGGCCAGCGACAGGGACGCGATAGGGATGGTGACGTCGGCGACGCGCGGCGTGACCATGGTGCCGACGCGGGCGACAGTGCCGGTGCTGGGAACCAATCCGCTGGCATTCGCCGCGCCGGCCCGTCGCAACAAGCCGTTCGTGCTCGACATGGCGACGACTACGGCCGCGGCGGGCAAGGTCAAGGTGCATCACCTGAACGATAAGACGATGCCCGAGGGCTGGGTGGTGGACGAAGGAGGGCGGCCGGTGGTCGATCCGCATCTGGGCATGGACTACGTGTTCAAGCGCCCTGAAGGCGGCCTGACGCCGCTCGGCGGCACGCGCGAACATGGCAGCCACAAGGGTTACGGCCTGGCCATGATGATCCACATCTTGGGCGGGACGCTTACCGGCGGTTCGTTCTCTCCGATCCGAAACCGCAGCCAGAAACCGGGCGACCCCGACAATATTGGCCATTTTTTTCTCGCCCTGGATCCGCGCTTTTTCCGCGAGGCGGGCGAGTTCCAGGCCGATCTGGACGACGTCATCGATGTGCTGCACCAGACACCTTGCGCGAACCCCGATGAACCGGTGCTGGTGGCCGGCGATCCGGAGGCGCTGGCGCGCGAGGAGCGGCTCCGGGACGGGATCCCGATTCCCTCCCGGCTCGACGCGCATATCCGCGATATTTGCGGGCGCTGCGGCGCCGAATACGTATTGCAGGACGACTGAGACCGAATGGCTCCGGGAAGCTTGCCGGTCGATTGGTCTGTCTTTATTTCTTGTCTTCCACCTTGCCCACGCGCTTGACCGCGGCGGCGAGCATGGCTGCGTCCTTGTCCCAGAATTTCTGGAACTCGGGCGCATCGAGGTAGTGGATCGGCGTTTCGATCTTGGCCATGATCGCCTTGAACTCCGTATCCTCGACCGCTTGTTTTGCGGCATTGCGCAGCGCGGCCATCACCGGCGCGGGCGTACCCGCGGGAGCGAACAGCCCCGACCAGATATAGAATTCGACGTCATAACCCAGTTCCTTGAAGGTGGGCACGTCGGGCAACGCGGCGAGGCGCTTGTCGCCCCAGGTGGCCAGGGGCCGCAGTTTGCCGCCCTTGATCTGCCCGATCACGGCGGACGGGCCCGAAGCGAGCGCATCCACGTGGCCGCCGACCAGGGCATTCATCGCCGGGCCGCCACCGGTGTAGGGCACGTGCCACAGTTTGATGTCGGCAGCCTGGGCGAACATTTCCATCGCCATGTGCAGCGTGCCGTATATTCCCGAGGAACTGAAGCTGATCTTGCCGGGACGCTTTTTCGCATCCTCGACCAGGTCCTTCACGCTCTTCCACGGGCTGTCGGTGCGCACCACCAGCACGGTGGGGTCGGCCGAGATCAGCGCGACCGGC
>Ga0315281_10001390_pt1 | contig 35656 bp, 34 predicted proteins | sample YL17G07_0_MG_FD_204540 | JGI IMG/M metagenome (GOLD analysis project Ga0315281, IMG submission 204540) | Sediment microbial communities from Yellowstone Lake, YNP, Wyoming, USA - YL17G07_0 | ecosystem: Environmental > Aquatic > Freshwater > Lake > Sediment | place: USA: Wyoming | collected...
ATCCCTTGCATTGTCTCGCGACTTAACTCTTGCCAATGTGCTACCGCTTGATTTGTATTCATTTTACGCTCCTTGTTCGTTTCTCGCCTATCTTATCCCCTTTTTCAAAAAACTGACGCACACCCAGGCGGATGTCTCTTTTATTATCTTGGCATAATTGCCTTAATGAGGCAGACCATGACCATCATGCTTGAAATCGCAAAGGCGCGTCCCTTAAAATCAAAACGTGCTATACTCAAACCGACGTCGGGAAGCGCGTTTGGAAAAGAAATCGTTTCCCGTATTCGTCTTTTTTTAATTAACAAAAGGAGATTACTATGACTGTAAAATTCAACGTTGTCGAGCGCGGCAATCCTGGCAATCCTGCCGCGCGCCGAAGAAGTTCTATCCCTCCATTGCATCCAGCGGGCGTAAAACCATGCGCGAACTGGCGGGACAAATTTCGCAAATATCAACCGTTTCCAGCATTGACACGATGGCGGTACTCGAAGCCCTGTTGACCATCGTTCCGCAGGAATTGGCGGCAGGAAACATCGTCGAGTTGGGCGATTTTGGCAGTTTCTGGCTAAAAGCCAACACCGAAGGCGCGAATACTGCCGAAGAAGTTCATTCCGTCAATATTGCAAGCGTTGCGCCGTCTTTCAGAGCGGGCAAAGAGTTTAAAAACGCGCTGAACACGGTAAAATTCGAGAAAGCTTAAAAAAGATTTCTCTACCGTACATTTCAAAATTGGACGTGGACGCGAAGCGCGCCGAGAACGCGGATTTTTAATTGTTTTTTCCGCGCTCGAAGCGTCCGCGCTCGTCTGCGTCCTATACGAATTTTGTACGGTAGTGAAAAAAAAGATTAGGAAGTTTCCCGAAAACTTCTAAATGTTTTCTAAAAACTTCTAAATATTTTTCAAAAACTTCTCGTTGTTTCCCCAAAACAACGGGAAGTTTTTTGTTATGACGGGCGGCGCTTTTCGCTTGATTAGGGGACGGATTGTCTAGCGAACGGGCAAAAATGTTTGGCGCGCTCTCCATTGCTTTGTACTGTTTGCGCGCTTGCCTTTTGGAGCATACTCCGTCGTCGCCATCGCGCCCCATTCGCGGAATCTTTTATAAAGCTCGTGATTGATACCCTTACATTTTGTTTTTGGGACGCTGAAAACGCAGATGAACGCGGATTTTTTTGACGAAACGCCAGAAAAAACGCTCTGAATCCGCGTTCTCAGAGCTCGTCCGCGTCCTAATTTTAAGAGTGTAAGGGCGTCAGAGCTCGTGATAAAATTTGCGTCGAAAGGAAAGTAAAACTATGCCACGCTGTACCGTTAACCTCCCCGCCGCCCTAAAACGCGAAGCCGAAGAATTTGCCGTTGCGCAAGGCGATTCGCTGGAGAATTTTATTATTTGGTCGATGATTGAAAAAGTCGCCGCTTTGCGCCAACCGCAGGACGAATTGAATTTTCCCTCTATTTCTTATCGGCGCGGCGCTTCGGGCTGGTCAAGACCCGTTTTTCGCGGAACGGGGCTTCACGTCCAGACGGCGGTTGTCGCGGTAGAGCGCCTCAAAGAAAAACCCGAAGAGTTTGCCGCAAACCATGAGATTGACGTTGCCCGCGTCCGCGAGGCGTTAAAGTTTTATCATGCGCATCCCGCAGAAATTGACGCAAACATCAAGTACGAAGACGATTTAGAGCGTCGGCACAAACGCCGAAAAAAAGCGAAGGCGAAAAAATATGACTAAACCGCGCTTGCACTTAGACGAGGACGCTTCTGAAGTCGTCCTTGAACGGGAATTGCTCAAACGCGGGCACGACGTGACGCGCACACCCAATGAATGGATTCAATGCGCCGCCAGCGACGAGGAGCAATTGCGCGCCGCCAGCGCAAAAGGACGCGCCATATTCTCGTTCAACCGAGTGGATTTCATTGAACTCGCGCAACGCATTCCAAAACACGCGGGAATCATTTTGTCCCCGCGAAAAGCGCTGTCTAAAGTATTCAAAGCCCTCGACCGTTTCTTCAAAGAGACGACGGCGGAAGAAATGCAAAATCAAACGCGTTGGTTAAGCGACTGGGAAGAGAAAGACGAAGAAAAGAAAAAATAGCCCGCCGAACGCAATGCGTCTCGGCGGGTTTGGTTTTCATCCGCGTGAAGTATCCAAAAAATTGCCCCGCCCCAATGACGGCAAGCGTTAAGGGTGCGGGACTTTTTATTTTGGATTTTGGATTTACGATTTTGGATTGAAAGCCGCCGTCCGTTTCTATCCGCTTGTCCGCTTGGCGCAGCCCCCTGTGGGTAAAGTCCGTTGAAGACAAAACTATGGAAGCGAGTGGGCGCAATGAAAACCAATACAGCGTCAACAGATGAAAAAAATTCCCTTGCGCCTGTGTACAGATGTGCATATAATCAAACTCATGAGTTACGAATGGAATCCTAAAAAAGCCAAGTCTAATCTCAAAAAGCATGACGTCAATTTTGCCGACGCTGTTGGCGTGTTTGAAGATGAAAACGCCGTCACGATTGAAGACGAGCATGAGAGCGAAGACCGCTTCGTCACGATTGGCAGGGATTTTCTGGCGCGAATTTTGGTTGTGATTTACACGTTTCGCGGCGTCATCATCCGCATCATTTCCGCGCGAAAAGCCACAGCTGCCGAGAAACAAACCTATTATGAGGAACAAAATGAAAAGCGAGTATAACTTTAGCAAAGGCAAGCGCGGGGCTGTTGTTCCTGCGGCGAAAGGCAAGACCCGCATCACAATTCGCGTGGACGATGATATTTTGGAATGGTTTCGCGCGCAAGTGGACGCGGCGGGTGGCGGGAGTTATCAGACGTTAATCAACAACGCTTTGCGCGAACATATTGCGCGTCAAGACGAACCGATTGAAGTCGTTTTGCGGCGCGTCGTGCGCGAGGAATTACAACTTGCCGCGCAGTAAAATAATAAAACATCCGAAGTCTTGCGACTTCGGATGTTTTATTACGCCCCCCAATTTACCAATTACCAATTACCCAATCCCTCACCCCCCCAACCAATCCCCCGCCATCTTCGGCAGATTCATCGCCGCGCCCTGACGCGCCGTGCAAGGCGGAAGCGACGCTAAAAATAATTTCCCATATTGCTTCGTCAAAACGCGCCTATCAAAAATCGCCACAACGCCTCTATCCGACGCGGTGCGGATTAAGCGCCCGAAGCCCTGACGGAATTTCAAAATTGATTCGGGCAAATAATATTCGTTGAACGAGTCTTCATAAAGTTCGGAACGCGCCGCGATGATGGGGTCGGACGGGACGCCGAAGGGCAGTTTGGTAATGACGACGACGGAGAGCGAATCGCCCGGCACGTCCACGCCTTCCCAGAAGGAGCGCGTGCCGAGCAACACGGCGCGGTCAGTCGTCTTGAAGGATTCCAGCAAAGCGTTGGGCGACGCGCCTTCGCCTTGTTCAAAGACGAAAATATCTTCGCGGGCGAGCGGTCCCGTAATCGCTTGCGCGGTTTTCTTTAACGCGGCGTAGGACGTGAACAGCACGAGCATTCGTCCGCCGGTGGCTTTGGCGGTGGCGATGATGGCGCGGTCTAAGAGTTGTTGATAACCGTGCGCGTTCGGTTCGGGGATGTCGTTAGCGACGTAGAGCAAGGCGCTGGATTCATAATCAAACGGCGAGCCGAGCGACATAGAGTCGGCTTCGTCGGCGGAGAGCGTGTTTTTTAGATAGCGAAATTCGCCGTTGGTGGTCAGCGTGGCGGACGCCATAATTACGGCGGCTTTTTCGTGCCAGAGATGTTTTTGCACGAGCGGACCCACTTTCAGCGGCGCGGCGTTCAGCGCGAGTTTCTCGCCGCGCGGATTCGCTTCGAGCCAGTAAATCAATTCATTCGACGGTTTGTTCATCAAGCCCGTCGCCGCCGATTCGGATTCGGTCATGCGGCGCATGAGGCTGCTTAAATCGCCCATCGCGTCTTCGACGTTTTCGTGACCGTCGGCGTATAACTCGCCGAGCGATTTATAAATTTCTTCGAGCGTTTTTAAAAGCAAGCCGAGCGTCTCGCTGGTTTGACTCCACATTTCTTCGACGTCTTCCCAACCGGGCAAGCCGCGCGCGTCGCGAGTGATTCGCATTTGCCAAGTGTACGGACTAATCGGTTGCCCCGAGCGCTGAACGGCGATGAAGTTGCCCAGCACGTTGAAAAATTCTTTCGCCAGTTGCTCCGCGCGAAAGGCTTGGTCGGTGGCGCGTTTAATTTTTTGTTGCATCAAGCCAAAGTCGGAGGGACGCATCGCGCCGTGCGTTTCGGTCAGCATCCTGCCGAGCAATCCCGCCGACGTTCCGCCCAATTCTTTTAACATGCGTTCCAAATCGCCTTGCGTCATGCGGAACGACAACGCGCCCGTCACGGCGTTCTCGACATGGTGCGCTTCGTCCACGATGACGTAATCGTATTCGGGCAAAACTTTTCCGTTGGCGGAGACGTCCGAAAGCAAGAGCGCGTGATTGACGACGAGCAGATGCGCCCCCAGCGCCGCTTGCTTTGCGCGATGAAAAACACATTTGCCGCCCATGCGTCCCAAGCAAGTGGCGGTTGTGCATGCGTCGTCCTCCGCCGAAAGGCGACTCCATACTTCGCGCTCCGTCGGTCCCGTCAAGTTGATTTCGTTTCTGTCGCCGCTGTCGTTATCCAATTGCCAAACGATAATCTTCGAGAGGACGCGCATTTCGGTCGCGTCTTTTGGTCCGTGCGCGCGCATGTAATCGAAGCGACGCGGGCAAAGATAATTGACGCGCCCCTTCAAAATCGCGGCGCGGACGTCGAGGTTGAGCGCCGCTTGCAAATCAGGAATATCTTTTTTGATTAACTGGTCTTGGAGATTTATCGTATTCGTCGAGACGACTACCCGCGTGTTGTTTTGCACGGCGAACATCGCGGCGGGGACGAGATATGCCATTGATTTCCCTGTGCCCGTTCCAGCTTCGACGAGGAGATGTTGCCCGTTTGAGAGCGCGTTGGCGACAGCCCGAAGCATATCCACTTGCTGCGGACGTTGCTCGTAAGCCTCGAAGTATTGCGAGAAGGGTCCGCCATGCTCCAACACCGCCGCGACCTCTTCGGGGTCAAGCGGAGTCGGCTCTTCCGTTCGTTCGATGGGCGGGAAATTTTTAACCGCTGAGTCGCTGAGTCGCGGAGTTTTTAATTTTTTTCCTGTTTCCCTGTTTACCGCTTTTTTATCCCGCGTCTGCAACGCCTGCTCGAAAACCCAGCCCGCATCCCACGCCGCGAAATTGCCAAGTTCGACAATTTCCTCTAAAGTTTCAAGCGGCAACTCCCGCGCCATATCCAGCAGACGAACGTAACAAGCGTGCGTCACACGCGCGTCATCAAGAGCGCGATGCGTGGCGGGCAAGGGAATATTAAGTTGTTGTCCGAGCGAACCCAAGTTATAGCGACTCGCCGTCGGCATGAGAACGGCGGCAAGTTCGTAAGTGTCAATCGTTTGATGATGCGGAAACATCCCTGCCTTGCGCAGAAAACCAATATCAAATTTTACGTTGTGTCCAAGAATGGGGGAATCACCGACAAACGCCGCCAGTTCATGCGCCACGTCGCGCAAACGCGGAGCGCTTTGCACCATGCCGTTATCAATGCCTGTCAACCCCGTAATAAAATCAGGGATCGGCTTGCCGGGATTGACGAGCGTATTAAACTCGCCCTCCACGCGCCGCCCGTTAAATTTAACGGCGGCAATTTCAATAATCGCGTCACGGCTTTCTTCCAAGCCCGTAGTTTCAATGTCGAGGGAAATGATGGATTTCATAGTTAGAACAAGTGTATCATAAATAAAATTCGGAAGTCTTAAAGACTTCCGAATTTTTCTTCTGAATAATCCAACAACGGAAAAAGGAAAATCCACATAAACAGCCGCAACAACTCGACGGATGGGAAGATGTGTCGGCGCGTGCCGTCAATGTCGCCGAAGAAAGTTGGGACGAGCGTGATAACTGCGGTCAATAAAAACCACGCCGCCAGCCAGAACCAAACGATTGTTTCGCCGTTGCGATATTTGAACGCCTTGAAACCAAGCGCAACCAAAAAGAGGACGTCCAGCACAAAGACCGCGTTTGTTTGCGGATGCGCCATTTCCCCAATCTTAATCAACGAGTCGCGGTATTGAATATCCTTTGTCACAAAATAGGGCTGGATAAAATCGGACTTGAATTGATCCGTGTTGTCCCATAGCGTTGTGACGACAAAACCTGGATGGCTGATTAAAAACAGCCCGTAAGTTTTCGTCGCGTTCGCGTCGAACCACGTTTGAAATTCGGGCGATTCGCGCGGCGGCATATCGAATTGCTTTATAAATTCCACGCGCTGAGGATATTTCCAGATGTAAGCGTTGAAAGCGTGTTCCAGCGGATAATGCGTTGCGCGCAAGCTGGCTTTGGCGGAGACGGAGCCGAGTATAAAAAATCCAATCAGCGTCAGGCTGACCCATTTGAGAGTTTGGGATTGCCGAAAATTTTTCCACAGATAAAGCGGCGCAATCAAAATCAGCGACATGAGGATTGAGTAAATATGCACGTCGCGCACAAAGACCCACAGCAAGTAAACAACGACAAAAACGGGAATAAGCAAACGGTCACGAAGCGATGCGAATTTTTTATCGGAAGCGCCGACTGTTCCAAATGCAATCTCCAACAAGAGCGCAAATGCAATAAGCAACAACGAGAACGTGAGCGACTCGGGACTAAGCAAGCTGTCCCATTCCGCGATTTGCGGAGTGTACGCGAAAATGATAATGATTGTTGCGGCGACAATTTTTATAACTGGATTTTTTAACCGTCGCGCAACCATCCACGCGAGGAAACTCCACGCGCAGACCGCCAATATATTTTGCAGGAGCGCAATTTTGTCAAAGCAGGGCTGATTGGCGCGCCGGCTTTCCAGCCCTTCAGACGGGGAACTAAAAGCAAACGACGGACATTTTTGTTCGTCGTTTGCCAGCTTATAAAAAATATTTGTGGTAAAGAGGCGCGTCCCCGCAAAGATCTTCCACGAGAAGAGAGGCGCTTGCGAGCCTGAGACGTAACTTCTAGTGTCGGCGTGTCCAATTGAAAGGCGCAGGTCGCCGTACCAAGTCAAGCGAAACCATGCGCCCGCAATCAAAATACAGAGGACGACAACGTTGATTGACTTTTCTCTTAGAAAGGTCATGCTCAGTTTCCGTTGTTGTTCGCGCTATTCGCTTGAATCAAATAAATCCGTAATCCGCTCGATCTGACTCGTTGAAAGCGCGCGGTTTTTCTTGTTGCCTGTCTGCCGCATGAATTCCTTGAGCTGTTTCAGCTTCACCGCCGGGATGGGCGATTCTTCCGCGTCAATCTCGACGGCGTCGTTGGTGAAGACCAAAACGGATTTGATTTCCGGGACGTCGGCTTCATCTAGTTTTTTTGCAAAAAACTTCGTTAATGTTTGGGTTGCATTCTCCGCCTCCAGTTCGGGGCGACCTAAGCCTTCTTGTCCAAAGATACGCATATAGTTTTGCATGAATCCGCCGCCCTGCAATTTAAAGCGACCTTTCTCGAAAATAATCTTCCCGCCTTGATGATACGGCAAAATTGCCCAAACGCCGGAGGGTCCCACCAACAAGTGCGGCACCGGCGAAGCGTAGTGATACATGCTGAACTCGCTATGCAACCCTTTCAGCCCCGCGTCAATTTTTTCATCGGGGCGCGGCGAGCGTCCCCAGCGCCCGCCCATGAGCATGCCAATCTGACTCAAAATGAATCCGAGCGCCAGACAGATAATCGAGAAATAATAAAATTCAGGCTTGTAAAATGAGATGTACATGCCCACGCCAAGCACGACAATCGCCGCAATGCTTGTCCATTGACTAATCTTTCCGTTGCGTTCAATCAGTTTTTCGTTTTTGATGGTTTTCATGTTATTTCAAACTTTCCTCAATTGCAGATTTTATAGCGTCCAACACTTTAGCGTCGGCGGCGTTTTTCGCCACGCGGATCGCGTTCTTAATGGCGAACGCATTCGAGCGCCCATGCCCGATAAACACAAGCCCGTTCACGCCGAGCAGAGGCACCGCGCCTTCCTCGGTTGGGTCAATTGTTTTTTTGATTGCGCTCAACGCGGGTCTAACCAACAAGCCGCCAATCTTCGTCAGCAAATTTCCATTTTTGACGGCGTCGCGGATTTTATCCGTAACCAGTTTGGCGACGGCTTCCGAAGATTTTAACATGACATTGCCCGTAAAACCGTCCGTGACCGCCACGTCCACTTTGCCGCCGATGACTTCTTTACCCTCGACGTTTCCGAAGTAATTTATCTTCGCCGCTTTCAATAAAGGCGTCGCCGCTTTGACCAGCTCGTTGCCTTTGCCTTCCTCTTCGCCGTTTGAGATTAAGCCCACTTTAGGATTTTTCACGCCGCGCGCTTTTTCCGCGTACGCGCTACCCATGATCGCAAATTGCATCAAGTTCTCAGGCTTGCAATCCGGGTTTGCGCCAATATCCAACACAACGCAAAAGCCGGTTGCGGTGGGAAAAGTGGGCGCAAGCGCGGGGCGATCAACGCCGCGAATGCGTCCCAAGCGAAACAGCGCAATCACCATCGCCGCGCCGGTGTTGCCCATTGTGACGAAGGCGTCCGCCTCGCCGTTTTTGACCAAGTCTATGCCGACCGCTATTGAATTTTTTGCGTCTTTGTTGCGCGCTTTGAAAACAAGGTCGTCCCCTTTATTATCCATGCTCAATGATTCAGGCGCATGGACAATGCGAATCGGTAGGCTGTTTGCGTTTTGCGCGTCCAGCGCAGGTTTGATGAGCGCCTCGTCTCCCGTCAAAATAATTTCCACCTCATACTCGCGCGCGGCTAAGACCGCGCCTGCGACGTCAGGGATTGGAAAATTATCGCTTCCCATTGCGTCTACAACGATTCGAACCATAAATATTTCTCCTGTGATGATTTTGCTTGACAAGCAAAGCAAGCCGATTATAATACGCCCTGCTTGCGCTGGTGCTGGAATTGGCAGACAGGCACGCTTGAGGTGCGTGTGCCGTAAGGCGTGGAGGTTCAAGTCCTCTCCAGCGCACTCACGATAAAAATCCCCGTTGATGCGGGGATTTTTTTATTTGAGACGGACGTTTTCTGTTTGCTCGCTGTCGCCATCCGAGCGATAGCGGTCAATTAGAGCTTTTGTGCGCGGGTCTTTGGGGCGATTAAATAAATCTTGCGGCTTGGCGTCTTCTATCAATTCGCCGTCCGCCATCACGATCACGCGGTCAGCCACTTCTTTTGCAAATCCCATCTCATGCGTGACGACGATCATGGTCGTGCCTTCTTTGGCGAGATTCTTCATCACGTTCAACACTTCGCCGATGAGTTCGGGGTCGAGCGCGGAAGTCGGTTCGTCAAAGAGCATGACGCGCGGTTCCATCGTCAACGCGCGCGCAATGGCGACGCGCTGTTTTTGTCCGCCTGAGAGTCGCATGGGGTATTCGTCTTTTTTAAACAATAAGCCCACGTTATCCAAGTTTTCCTCGGCAAGCGTAATCGCTTTTTGTTTATCCATGCCTTTGACGATAATCGGCGCTTCGATGACGTTTTCAAGCACGGTCTTGTGCGGAAATAAATTAAATTCTTGAAAGACCATGCCCGTCTTCAAACGCACTTCATGGATCAATCGGCGACGCTCTTGACCTTTTTCGTCAAGGTTCACTTTGACGCCGTCCACTTCAATGCTTCCAGACGAAGGGTCTTCAAGGAAATTAATGCAACGCAACAAAGTGCTTTTGCCCGAGCCGCTACGCCCAATCAAACAAACCACCTCGCGCGGCGCGACTTCCAACGAAACGTCTTTTAAAACGTGCAACATCCCAAACCACTTATGCAGATTGGAAATGCGAACAATCGGTTCAGCGCTCATAAGCTTGCGCCATCCGTTTTTCAAGACGATTTTGAAAGTAAGTCGAAATGATGGTGAGGATCCAATATGCGGCGGCGGCGACGATAAACATCTCCATATATTTGCTGTCTTTCTTGGCGTAGCGCGTGGCGAGGTAGGTAATCTCCCACACGCCCATTACCGAAACCAGCGCCGAATCTTTTTGCATGGCGATAAATTGATTGCCCACATCAGGGATGATAATGCGAATTGCTTGCGGCAGGATAATTCGGCGCATGACTTGCCAGTTGGTCATGCCCAGCGCAATCGCGGCTTCGCGCTGACCGTAGCCAATAGACTGCAATCCCGCGCGAAATATCTCGGTCATGTACGCGCCGTAGTTTAAACTCAGCGCTAATATGCCGGCAGGAATGGCGTCCATGATGAATATTTTTCCAAGATTTGGATATCCCCATCCAATCAACTGAATGCCGATTTGCGGCAACCCCAAATAAATAACGTAAATTTGAATCAAAAGCGGCGTGCCGCGAATCACCGAAACGTAAAATCCCGATATGCCCTGAGCAATCGCGCTGGACGATAATCGCGCAACGGAGCCAAGCAACGCTAAAATAGTCGCGATAGCAACGGACGCCAGCGAAACTCCAATCGTCGCTCCCGCGCCTTGCAAGATAATTTGGTAATGGTCAACCATGTAACTGGGTTGAAGGCGAATCATCATCAAGCCGCCGACAAGAAGCGCAATCAGAGTCGCCCAAACCAAGCCGACTTTTACATTATGAATCAGGCGTTGACGACGTTGGAAAATTACCAGCGTCGCGCCCATGCTTTGATTGCCGTCTACAATTGTTTGTTGTGGAGTGTCCATTATCGCTCTCGCATTTTCTCCCTCATCCCCAGCCCTTCCCCCGCAGGGGGAAGGGAGTTAATCCCCTCTCCCTGCGGGAGAGGGCTAGGGTGAGGGCGCGTAAGGCAAATAAATTGGCGGGAGGTTTGCGACCTCCCGCCAATTTTCAGGCGGTTATTATTTCAGCAGGGACGCGTCGAAGGCGGCGGCGGCGGAAGTGTAATCCGTTTTGTAATATTTTTGGGACATCGCCAACAGGGTTCCATCTTTGTGCAAACCCATGATGATTTCGGACGTCTTTGCGACAAACGATTGAGGAGCCAGACTTGAATTGCGGTCAATCGCGGGCGCTAAATATTCAAAATAAACGGGGTCGCCAAGTTGCTTTATCGGCTTGCCGTTTTTGATGGCGTCTTGTCCCGTCGGTAGCGCAGTAACGACGGCGTCGAGGCGCAACCCGTCGCCGAGGGCGAGGTCTTCGAGGGCGGTGCTGTCCGTGTCGTAGCCTTTGACGGTCGCGCCCTTAATCAAAAAGTCAATTTTGGGAACGCCGGGGATAACCAAATCTCCGTTCAAGTAACTTTCGTAGGTGCAACCGCTACACACGCCGACTTTCTTTCCGCTTAAATCGGCTGGCGCTTTGTACGAAGCGTTATCCTTGTGAACGAAAACCGCCGCAGGAGTGGTGTAATAGGGTTGGGCAAAAAGCAAATCCTTCGCGCGTTGAGGCGTGATGGTTACCGAGCCAACGCTCAAGTCCCAACGACCCGACCAGTTGCCCGCCACAATCAAGCCCCAATCCGGCGAAACAAAACAAGCTTCCACGCCTAACGCTTTCGCGATGGCGGCGGCTGTGTCAATATCAAAACCTTCCAACTCGCCAAGCGTTTTTTGATACTCGGCGCATTTAGTGCCTTCAGTGCGCTTTGGCGTGGCTTTAAGAGATGATTGCGGCGGATAAGCAGGGTCGGTGGAAACAACCAATGTGCCGCGTTTCAAAATAGTCGCAAGCAAATCTCCGCCGCCAGAGGACGCGCCTCCGCCGCAAGCGGTCAGAACGAGAGAAGCCAAAACAAGCAGGCTAGCTAAGGTGAACAGTTTTTTCATTTTTCTCCTCCAAGAGAAATAAAATATGTGGCAATTAATTAACTGATGTTACGCAGAATTCTCCCTCATCCCCAGCCCTTCCCCCGCAGGGGAAGGGAGTCCCCTCTTCCTGCGGGACGCGAAGCGGCTAGGGTGAGGGCGCGTAAGGTGAGTAATTAAAATTGCCGCAGGACGAGAAACGTCCTGCGGCTTAAGGATAGACTATTCTTTATAATTGCGCAAGTGATTCGCGCCAATTTATTAACTCATCTTACGCAGTGTCATGCTGAGCGAAGCGAAGCATCTCTACGCTTGTCTCAGAGACCCTTCGTTTTTCACTCAGGGTGACACGCCAAAAAGGCATAAATCGCGTAAGGTGAGTTATTTAGGACTTACGCAAAACCCCGCGTAGATGCGCGTTCTCTAACGCGCGGCTTGCAAAAATCGGCGTTAGAGAACGCCGATTACGCCCAAACATGCCATTCTGCGTAAGTCCTATTATTAATTCTAAACCTCGCCGCGTTAACACACCTCTATCGTTTATCCAACGTCGCCAGTGATAGAATTGCCGGAGTAAGCAGACAAGTAAACAAGCATTTCCTCTTTCCTCTTTCCTCTTTCCTCTTTCATCTTCTCCACATGCTCCCCTCCAACCTGCTCCCCGATTTTCGCGTTCGCCAACGAGATTATTTACTCGAAATTTCGCGCCTGCTCACCGAGGAACTTGACCTCAAAAAACTGCTGGCGCGGATTTTGCGCGTCTCAATTGAAATGCTGGCGGGGCAGGCCGGCGTCATCGCGCTCAAACAACCCGACGGCTGGCGCGTCTCTGCCGCGTATGGAATTGCGCCCGCGTTCCTCAGTTATCTCTCTCCTCTTTTAGCGGAAGAAGTGGTGCGCGAGCTGGACGTCCGCGAGCTCAATCGCATGTTGAAAGAATTGACCTACACCGCCAGCAAAGGCTTGCTCAACGGCACGGGGTTGCCGCTCGCCGCGCATGGACAAGTCATCGGCGTCATCTTCATCTTCCGCAACTATGCGGATTTATTCACGCCGAACGATCGCGCGCTTTTGCAATCTTTCGCCGACCAAGCCGCCATCGCCGTATTTAACGCGCAACTTTACGGACAGGTCTCTTACGAGAAGCGCCGCCTCGACGCGCTTTTAGATTCCGCCGCCGACGGCATCCTCATTCTCAACGCGGAGCAAGTCGTCGAGCAATGCAACGTCGCTTTTGAAAAACTTTACGGTCTGACGCGCGATAAAATTATCGGCAGAAAGCATAGCGAAATTATTCGTTGGAAAAAGACGCCGCAAGAAACCACGCTTGAGGAATCTCTGGCGAATGGGTGGCCGCTGACGCCCAACGCGACGCTTTATGTGGAAGGCGATATGGAGCGCCCTTCGTCGTCGCGTCTGCCGATTGGAGTCACTTACGCGCCTTTGCTTTCGCGCGAAAATAAATTGCTCAACGTCTTCGTGAGCGCGCGCGATATTACGCACTTCCGCGCGGCGGATGAAATCAAGGCGACTTTTATTTCGATTGTCAGTCACGAGCTGCGCACGCCCGTCGCGTTGATTAAAGGATATGCGTCCACCTTGCGCCGCGACGACGCGCGCTGGGATAAACGCACCATCAGCGATTCGCTGGCGGTCATTGAGGATGAAGCGGATCGTTTGTCCAAGATGATAGACGATTTGCTGGACGCTTCGCGTTTGCAAGCTGGCGGACTCAGCCTAAATCAAGCCGACGTCTCGCTTCCGCATCTCGCAAAGCGCGTCGCTGAACGTTTCGCGGCGCAATCCCCGAAGCATCGTCTCGTCGCGGAGTTTCCCGCAAACTTCCCGATCATCATCGGCGATGAAACACGCATTGAGCAGGTCATTTCCAATCTCGTCTCCAACGCGCTAAAATACGCGCCTGAGGGCGAAATCAAAATCAGCGGAAGCGCGCGCCCCGACCAAGTGGTTATCTGCGTCAGCGACGAGGGCGAGGGCATTGCGGCAAAAGACCTGCCGCATATTTTTGATCGCTTCTATCGTTCGACGGACGCCGCCAAGCAGACAAAAGGCGCCGGCTTGGGACTCTACCTTGCGCGCGCGCTTGTTGAAGCTCACGGCGGACGCATCTGGGCGGACGCTTCGGCAAGCGCGGGCGCGCGAATTTGCTTCTCCCTTCCGCGTTAAGTTGCGCGGTTGACGCGGAACGTCGGTTAATATACTGAGCGCGGGCAGGTTTTGCGCTTTTTTCTTACCGCCAAGCGCGCGAAGAGCGCAAAGGAAATGCCTTTGTCTTCGTGTGCTTGGCGCGCTTTGCGGTTCAATGGTTTGATTTTTAAAACCGCAATTTGTAACCGCGCTAAGTATATAATCAAATGGTAAAATAACTCATCTTCAAAAGACAAAAGGAAATATAATGGCAACCTCAGTTCCCCCTCGCAGTAAAGTTGACAAAAAATATACATGGAATTCAGAAAGCGTTTTTGCATCGCAAAAGGAATGGGAAGCGGCAATGCAAAACATTCCGATCGACGCGCTGAATATAAAAAATAATTACGAAGGCCGGATCAGCGAAAGCGCGGAAGTTTTAGTCGAAGCCTTAGATCGGATGGAAGATTTAATGAAACGCGTCTTGCATGTTTTTATGTACGCGGGCTTTTCATATAATGTGGACGTCGCAGATCAAAATACAACCGCCATGTATGGCCGGGCGCAAGCCGCATACGGGAGAGCGGCTGAAACGGTCTCGTTCATCAATTCAGAACTGATTCAAATTGGCAAAGCGAAACTCGATGAATGGATCGCCCAGAATCCAAAACTGGCGACGCAGGCGCACACCATTGAGGAACTCTTCCGCAAGCAGGAACACGTGCGCTCGGCGGAAGTGGAAGAATTGCTCGCCGTGGTCGCCGACCCGTTATCTGGCGCCGCGCAGAGCGTTGGTATGTTAACCAAAGTTGATTTCAAATTTGCGCCCGCCAAAGACTTCAAAAGCAAAAAGATCGAGGTGACGCAAGATAATTTCCAAACGGAGTTGATGGAGCATCCTGACCGCAAAGTGCGCCAAAGCGCGTTTGAAAGCTATATGGACAAGCATATTGAATTCAAGAATACGCTGGCTGCCAACCTAATTACATCCATCAAAACGAATATTTTTTACAGCCAAGCGCGCAACCATGAAGACTCGCTTTCGGCGGCGCTCTTTGAAAACAACGTTCCGTCCGAAGTCTACTATGGTCTGATTGACGCTTTCAAGAATAATTTTTCCATTTGGCAACGCTATTTTGAGGTTCGGCGCAAGGCGTTGAAATTAAAAGAGATTACCTACTATGATATGTGGGCGCCGATTGCGAAAACGAAAACGGAGATCCCTTACGAAACGGCGGTCGAGCACATTTGCGATAGTCTCGCGCCTTTAGGCGCAGAATACGTCGAAACCGTTCGGCAGGGTTGTCTTACGAATCGTTGGGTGGACGTCTATCCGAATCAAGGCAAACAAAACGGTTCGTTTTCATGGGGCGCGCCCGGCGCTCATCCATTTATTATGATGAGCTACGCCGACGACGTCAAAAGCATGAGTACGCTGGCGCATGAACTCGGTCACTCCATGCACTCCCAGCTCACTTGGCAGAATCAGCCGCTCGCTTACGCCAATTGCCCGTTGCTGACAACAGAAGTCGCGTCCAACTTTAATCAAGTCATGTTGCGCGACCATTTGCTCAAAACCGTAAAAGATGAAAATTTCCTAATCGCCTTAATCGAAGAGGCAATCAGCGGCAACTTCTTTCGATATTTCTTCCAAATGCCGACGCTGGCGCGCTTTGAACTTGAGACGCACCAAAGAATCGAACACAAAGAAACCCTCACCGCCAATTCGATGCAACGCTTGATGGCTGAACTATTCGCCGAAGGTTTTGGTCCCAAAGTGAATATGGATTGGTTGCGCATCGGGATGGTTTGGGCGACCTTTCCTCATCTTTTCTCCGATTATTACGTCTATCAATACGCGGCGGGCATTGCCGGCGCGCATGCGTTCTCTGGTATAATTTTGCGTGGCGAGCCAAACTCTGTGGAAGATTATCTCAACTTCCTTAAGTCAGGCTCTTCCGTTTATCCAATCGACGCGCTAAAGAGGGCGGGCGTTAACCTAACTATCCCCAAAGCCGCTAATATGACCTTTACCGTGATGAATAGTTATATTGACCGACTGGAAGAACTGACCAGTTAGTCGGTTAAAATCTCACATTATTTAAATTAAGAATCGGAAATAAAAAGATGCCATCCACACAAACTCAAATTTCATGTCCGAACTGTAAAAAGATGATTCCAGCCGCCGTCGAGCAACTTTTTGACGTAACGCACGAGCCGATGGCTAAGCAACGTTTGATGACTGGGCAATCGAATTACGTCAGTTGTCCGCTTTGCGGCTACGAGGGACGTTTGGCGACGCCAATCGTGTACCATGACAACGAAAAGGAATTGTTGCTCACCTTTTTTCCGTTCGAGCTGGGATTGCCAGTTAACGAACAGGAAAAAATGATTGGTCCATTGATCAAGCAAGCGACAGAACGCCTGCCGCTTGAAAAACGAAAAGGCTACTTGCTCAAACCGCAAGCCAACTTGACTTACGAATCCATGATCGAAACTATCTTGTACAAGGACGGCGTTACGCCGGAGGCGCTCAAGGCGCAAAAGGAGCGCATTGCGTTAGTCGAACGTTTGATTCAGGAGCCCAAAGCGGCGACCCGCTCCGAGCTGATTAAGCAAAACGAAAATATCATTGACGAACAATTCTTCACTTTATTTGGTCGCGTTGCTCAAAGCGCTGTGGCAAATGGGGGGGGGCAAATGGAGCTTGCGTTAGGAGTGTTGCAAAAACAACTTTTAGAAGAGACCGAGACAGGTCGTCAATTACAGGAATCGGTCAAAGAAATCGAAATCGCCACGCAAATTCTGCGAGACGCGGGAAAAAATCTGACGCGCGAGAAGTTGTTGGACTTTGTTCTTGAGGCGGATAGCGAGGCGCGCATTCGCGCGTTTGTTTCGCTGGCGCGCGGCGGCATGGATTACGGCTTCTTCCAAAATTTGACCGAAAAGATTGACAAGGCTTCGGGCGAAGAAAAGACGCGCCTAGAAACTGTCCGCGAGAAATTGCTTGGTTTTATCAGCGAAGTGGATAAACAACTCGAAGCGCGCTTCAAACAGGCGCAGAGTTTTATCGAATCGATTCTCGCGCAGGAAGACGTCGATAGGGCGACGCGCGAAAATATCGAAGGCTTTCCTCAAATCGCCTTAGATGTAGCCAACCAGCTTTTACAGAAAGCTTCTGAACAAAACGATTACGCGCGGATGGGTAAATTGCAGAAGATGACGCAAGTTTTGAAGGCAGTCAGCGCGCCGCCCTCGCCCGAAATCGCTTTCGTTGAGAGTCTCATTCAGGCGCCTGACGTAGAATCCGTTGAGAAGCTGCTCGCCGACAACGACGCGCTGATCACCGACCAATTTGTTGAAGCGTTAAGCGGGCTAGTCGTGCAATTTGAAGCGCAAGCTAAACAGGGAAATCCTGAAGCGGTAGCGTTAAGCGAAAAGCTGAGCGAGGTATATAAGATTGTGCTAAAACATTCGATGCAGAAAAAGCAAATGGGATAATAAAAAGACCCTAAAAGTTCTTGAAACTTTTAGGGTCTTTTTATTTTTAGTTCTCTACCGTACACGGCAAACCCTAAAGGTCTACTTGCCTTTCGCAAAAACCTAATTAACGAAAAGACCTTTAGGGTTTCTTTTACGAAGGAAATGTACGGTAGAGAATTTTTAGAACGGTTTGAAGGTCATTAAATACAGCACGATTGCGGTAACGACAAACCCAACCCAGATTAGCAGATGCGGATTAGGTTGCGCGACTAGGCGCTCAATCTCTTCCTGATTGGCGGCGACTCCCGTTGCGGGATGTTCGGCGGCAAAACCCGTTACGTAAGGAATGCCAAGCGCTTTGCGAATGGGGCTATAGAATTTGCGCGAATACCACATCATCCAGACGAACATGCCAAGCATAAGAATAATCGCCAGCCACCACCAGCCTTGCTTCCACCATGATTTGGCGACGCCAAGCGCGACGCCAAATACGCCCATGCCGACGAAGCCGCCATACATTGGCGCGATGGCGACGCTCGTAATAGAAAGCAAAGCTTCGCGCGCTTTTGGATCTTTCTCAATGGGCAGGCGAAACGCAATTGCTAAGCCAGCGCCATGCGCAAAGAAAAATATAACCGCAAATAAAATATGAAGCCAGAGAAACCAAGGGTAGAGATTTATATTTTTCTCCTTGCTTACGCGTTTATCGCCTCAACTTTTGAGCGTAATCGGCGTTCTCTAACGCCGATTTTCGCCAGCGGCGCGTTAGAGAACGCGTCCTCCGCAGGGTTTTGCGTAAGTCCTAAACAGGTAAAGCTATCGTTGCGCGGCTTTTTGAAGAGCTTCTGGCGTCACGTTATACGCTTTTGCCAAGTCCGTCACGAAACGCCCGCCTTTTGGTTTGATGCGCCAGAGTCCAGAATCGGCAAGCTTGAATAAAGGCGCAGACTCGGGGAAGCGTTCGAGATACAATTTTTTCACGGGAGTATAGCCGGGTTCGCCGTTTTGCATAAATTCGGCGGAACCGCGAAGGGATAGACGCGCGAGCGTTTTTGGGTCGGCGCGTCCATCGTCGGTTTCCACAATGAGCAAACCGACATGTTTATTTTTTTGCATATCCACCGCGTACTGGGCAAGGCGCTGGATGTATATGTAGAACGCGGAAAAATCTGGCGCAACGACAAAAGCGACCATAGAAATCAAGGGGGCTTCGTCGCGCAAAGTGCCAAGCGCGGCAACCCGCGTGTTGCGAATAATTTTAGCAAGAATCTTTTCTGATTGAACGTCCATTTATGCTCACTCGCCAGCGGATGGGTTATTAAGACGGACGCCATGACCGCGCACAGTTTCAATATATTGATGCGTTGGGTCAAGCGCGGCAAGACGGTCGCGCGAACGACGGATCAGCGCGTCCAACGCTTGTTCGGAAACGCCCGCCGTTTGTTCTTCGCCCCACACGCTGGAGACCAGAGCGCTACGGCTAATCACTTGTCCATGCTTTTCGTATAACGTCCACAACAGTTTGAATTGTTGCGCGGACAAAGGCGGCGCGACTTGTTGTTGGTTGACCCAAACTTGACGGGATTTTTGCTCCATAATCAAACGACCTGCGCGCACGCCGTTTTCAGCGAGCGGCATGGTGGCGTCGGACGTGATAAATAAAAATTGTTGCGCCAACGCAATGCCCAGCAAGTCCCCGTCTTGCAACATGATCGGCGCGGTTAATTCCGTTCCGTTATGATTTGTGCCGTTCTTACTGCCGAGATCTTCAATGGTGACGCCTTCCGAGGTCGGCGTAATGCGCGCATGAAAACGCGACACCTGCCGATCTTGAACGTTAATTTCGCAAGCAGGGTCGCGTCCAACCATCAACGTGCGACTTAACGCCCAGCGTTGACCTTTGAGCGGTCCGTCCTGCGCAACGAGAATGGGATATTCTTCTTCATGAGCCATAAATTACCTCAATAATAACAAAGACGTTTATAATATAGCAGAAAAATGTAATTCTGCGCATACCTGTTTGTAATTTTCATGGTCTTAATATTAAGCGCCGCTCGCCGAAAACGTCGTTTGATTAAGAACTTGCGCGCGGAATTCATACGCAAAACATAATTGGTAGACCGCGAAAAAATTTGCGCATGGCGCTTTCGCGGAGCGCCGATTATCACGAGGAGAAGAATTGCCCCAATCGTTGAAGAAAGGGGAGATCCTGCATGAACGCTATTTAATCCGCGAGCAAGTCGGACAAGGCGGCACGGGCAGCATTTATCTTGCGGAAGATACGCGTCTGGAAGGGCGCTTATGCGCGCTCAAGGAAGTCGAACACAATCAGGCTCTCCCAACTCATATTTTTGAACAGGCGCGCGAACAATTTTTTCGCGAGGCTTCTGTGCTTGCGCGCCTTGACCATCCCAACCTGCCTAAAGTTTCTGATTTCTTCTCCGATGGTCCGCGCGATTATTTGGTCATGGATTACGTGCCGGGCAAAGACCTGCGCGAGCGCATGTTGGAAGCGCGCCGCAATAAAAACTTCCTTTCAGAAAATGAAATCATTCGCTGGGCGGCGCAAATTGCGGACGCTTTGAATTACCTTCATCAGCAAAACCCGCCTATCGTTCACCGCGACATTAAGCCCAGCAATCTAAAAATCATGCCCAGCGCATTAATCAAACTCGTAGACTTTGGCCTCGTAAAAATTATGGCGCCAGACGAAGTGACGATTACGATTATTCAAGGTCAAGGCACCGCGCTCTACACGCCGTTGGAACAATACGGCGGAGACGACGCTCATACCGACGCGCGCGCCGATATTTTTTCCTTTGGCGCGACTCTCTATCACCTGTTAACCAACGAGCCTCCCGCAGAAGCGCGCAAACGCTTTTTGAATCCCCGTAGCCTAATCCAACCGCGAGAGATTAATCCTCGCATCAGCGCTCGCGTGGAAAAAGCGGTCTTATGGGCAATGTCCTTGCATCCCGATGACCGCCCAAAGACCGTCCTTGAATTTCGTGAAGCCCTGCTTGGGAATCTGGGCATTCCCGAACGCGCTAATTTGATGCGTTCAAAATTTGACGTCTCAACTTTCTCGCTTTTATCGCAAGAAAAAATCGCAGGATATGTCGCGTTGGGATTGTTTTTGATTGGATTAGTCGCTACGCTGTCAAGATAAAAATCTAGGCTCATATGTAATTCATGTGCGGACGTTAGAGAACGTCCGCTACGCATGACCATTTTGCGCATTCTTTACAGATGAGCCAAAATCTATTATAGGACTTACGCAAAACTCTGCGTAGGGCGCGTTCTCTAACGCGCCGCTGGCGAAATTCGGCGTTAGAGAACGCCGATTACGCTCAAAAAAATATTTCTAGCGTAGTCAGCGTTCTCTAACGCTGACTGAGCGAAAGTCCTGATTAATTAATTTTGGCGCAGTCATTTTTTAGAGACGATGAATTTTATCATCTATCGCAAGATTAACCGTCGTCTTTTTCGTTTTAGCGGATCTCAATGACCAAATACAGAAAAGAAATCGGCGCATGGGGCGAAGGGATTGCAACGGATTGGCTCGCTGAGCGCGGCTACCAAATCGTTGCGCGCAACGTCCGCACGCCTTATGGAGAAATTGACGTCGTTGCGCAACAAGGCGACGTTACGATCTTTGTTGAAGTTAAGACGTTGACTTCCAGCGAAAACTTTTTCCCCGAAGCGAACGTGACGCCGAAGAAGCAACAGCGCATGATCAGCGTCGCGCAATTTTACGCCGGAGAACATAAAATAGATCACTGGCGAATTGACGTAATTTCCGTTGAAGGTAAGCCGGGGACAAAACCAATCGTCACGCATTTTGAGAACGCGGTTTGAAATTTTCGCCGTTGCTATGAATCTTGAATCTCCGCCGCGCACAACGTGTTTCGCATCAACATCGCAATCGTCATGGGACCGACTCCGCCGGGGACGGGGGTGATAAATCCCGCGACTTCTTTCGCCTCTTCAAAGTTGACGTCGCCGACCAAGCGATAACCGCTTTTCTTCGTCGCGTCGGGTTTGGAATTAATCCCCACGTCAATCACCGCCGCGCCGGGTTTGAGCCAATCGCCGCGCACGAATTCCATTTTGCCAATCGCCGCAATGAGAATATCCGCTTGACGAACGACCGCCGCAATATCTTTTGTGCGCGAGTGACAAACCGTGACCGTCGCATTTTTTCCGATGAGCAACAACGCGGCGGGCATGCCGACGATGTTTGAGCGTCCCAACACCACCGCGTTTGCGCCTTCAATTTTCACGCCCGCTTTTTCTAAAAGATAAATGCAACCGAACGGGGTGCATGGCACAAACAACGGTTCGCGTCCTTTTTGCGCGAGGCGACCCATGTTGAGCGGCGAAAAACCGTCCACGTCTTTCTCGACGCCGACGAGTTGCAAAACGCGCTCTTCGTTCAAGTGCGCGGGCAGAGGCAGTTGAACGAGAATGCCGTTGACCGATTTGTCCGCGTTTAAATCTTGGATAATTTTTTCAAGGTCTGCCTGTGAAATATCTTCAGGCAAATGACGGCTGACAGAGCCCATTCCCAATTCCTCGCAAGCCTTTCCTTTTGAGCGAACGTAAGTCGCGGAATCCACGCGCTCGCCGACAAGCACGGTGGCGAGAGTCGGCTTGGATTTTCCCGCCGCAACGCGCTTGGCGACGTTCGCCGCGATTTCTGCGCGCGTTTGCTGGGCGATTAATTTTCCATCAATAAGTTGAGCGGTCATAGGCGCTTCTCCTGTTTATGATTTACTGTTGCGCAAAAGTATAAATTCTGTCGTTTTCAAAAACGACAAATATCTTAATTCCAATTACGGCGTCGCTTGCAAATCATCCATCCACAACGTCCCGTTTTGACGAGCGTTTTCAGGAGTGGATATGCCGATTGCGAAACCAGTCACGGTTTTAGGGTCAAAAACCGCGCCGGGATTCTCTTCCCAGTCCACGCGCAAAATTTCCGACCACGGAATTTCAATCCGCGCCCAGCCGTTTACGCTTTCAGGCGGAGTCTCCGTCCAGTAAACATAAGTTGTGCGCGCGTCGGGCGTCCCGCCAAAGAGCTCAATCTCATAAGGCGCGTTCGCTTTGTCGGAACGCAGATAAAACGCAACGCCTTTTCCCGCGCTCCAATTTTGAACGGCATCAAAATAAATTCCGCAAGTCGCCCAAGAGTTCATCGCGACGTCGAAATTGAATTTCAAAGAAGTCGAGGCGTCATGCGCAATGGTTGCGTTCTTTCCGCAAATCAGTTTCGTGTCTTTGTTGTCTTCAAAATAGGATTCCCAATCCGAGCGCCCTTTGGGAGACGCGCCCTCGAAATTATCAACGACCAGAGCCGATGCGGGCGTCGGAACAACCTCGTACACTTTGAAATTATCAAAAAGCATCTCGGCGTTTCCCCCCGTTTCGATCCACAAATCGCCGCCTTTAAACCAATCCTGAGCGTCGGCGTGGTCAATAAACGTTTTGCCGTCAATCAATAGTTGGATGCGATTGCCGATAAAAATATATTGAAGCGTATGCCATCCTTCCGCATTAAAGTTTTTATCGCTTGAGGCGATTTCGCGTTGCGAACCTTCTTTGCAAGCGGATTTCTGCAAACTTTCTTTATCCGGCGAAATAATCGCTTCGTACATTTGAATAGAGCGAACGGTTGGCGGGCAATTGGTCAAACGTCCGCGCAAGGCGAAATAATGATAGCCAAGTTGATCGGGCTTTAGAAAACGAAAATCAAATTGGATTGCGTAATTTTCCCAGTCTGTTAGGCGAATCTCCGCGTCGCTTGTTTTGCCGGGAGATTTGGCGGGCAGGGAGTGGAATACCGTTCGCCCATCTATCTTTTCCGCGACCCAAGGGACAAGATATGGACTAGCGGTGAATTGCCAGCGCGGCGAGATTTTGCCTTCAAAATCATCTTGAAATAAGACGTCGCCCAATTTGCCTTCTGTGATAATCGGCGGAGGCGCAACAGTCGGAAGCGCGATAGTCGGCGCGAGTGTGGGCGCGGGCGTTTCGCTTGCGCTGATCTTCGGCAGTTGATATGGCGAGCCTTTGCGCCATGGCGGTTGCGCCCAAGGTCCCGACGGCGGACAAATATTAAAAACGCCCATTAGAACCACGACCAGAAAACACGCGCCGATTATTCCAGCAAGCGCGATTAGCGCCGTGCGCAGATTTTTTTTCATCGGAGTTGGCGACGCTTCGACCTGAATTTTGGATTGACTCTCTGGCGGCGCGATTTTTTCCGTCGCTACGACCGATGGCGGCGGAGGCGCCGCCATCGGTTGCGCGGATAAATTATTGAGAACGCGCTCCATTGCCAACGCCATCTCTTCCGCCGATTGAAAACGGTCGTCGGGATTTTTCGCCGTCGCTTTGAGAATCAGCGCTTCCAAATCATACGGAATATTCGGGTTGACCTGTCGCGGCGGCGGCATCGGCGCGCTGATATGTTTAATCACAATCGCCATCGGCGTATCCGCGCGGAAGGGGACGTCGCCTGTGACCAACTCGTAGAGCATAATGCCCAGCGAATAAATATCCGTGCGCTGATCCACCTTTTCGCCCTGTCCTTGCTCAGGCGACATGTACATCGGCGTCCCCATCCCCACGCCAGACTCGGTCAACTTCCCTGAAACTTGCGCCATTTGCGCCAAACCAAAATCTGCCAGCAGGGGCCAGCCGCCTTCCGAAATTAAGACGTTGCTGGGTTTAATATCGCGGTGAACAATGCCGTGTTGATGAGCGTAAGCCAAAGCGCGCGCAATTGGCATGAGCAGGCGCAAGGTTTCGTCAAAGTCAAATTTTTGTCCGCGCTCGTGTTTTAACGTGTCGCCGATGACGTATTGCATGGCGATATAAGTAATATTGCCCGCTTCGCCAAAACTATAAATCGGCACAATATTGGGATGATTTAACTGCGCCACGGCTTTTGCCTCGCGCCGAAAACGCTGAACGAAAACTGGGTCGCGCGCAAAAAATTGCGGCAAAACCTTCACCGCCACATAACGATCCAGCGCGGGCTCGTAGGCTTTGTAAACCGTCGCCATGCCGCCTTGTCCTAAACGCCCGACTAAGCGATACGCCCCCAACGTTTGCCCGACGAGCGAATCTTCCATGCTTAAGGCTAACGGGTTTTCTTGCATGGCGCGACAAATTTCTTCCGCGTGATTTTGAAAATCAAAATCGCTTTGCGCTTGTTTTTCCGCGTATGCGCGAACGACGACGGCTTTGCCGTTTGCTTCGCCAAATTCAATTAGCGCAAAAAACCGAGGCGACTTTTCTTTTACGACTTCTTCAAAACGAGATAAAAAATCTGCGGAGCGAACAGCCTCGCGGAAAACCGCAACCGTCACGTCCCGCCCCGCTTGCGTATCTTTCCCGCGATATTCGACGAACAAATCGTTTTCCCTGATTTGTTCGTTAAGAACATACTTTCCCAAAATGGTTGTATTTAGCATGGCGGTATCCTCAGCGCGTTATGTCGCTTAAATTATACATCTTATTCGTAAACGGATTTTGGAAACGGATAGCGGATAGCGAAGCGGATTATTAAACAATTTCGCCCTTCAAGATTTCCCCGTCCACTTCAATCAACCTCGTTTTATCCAACTCATTCCAACGCGACGCGGAGGCGAGGGCTTTCACGCGCAGATAGTTTTCCGTCCAGCCTTCCATTTGCCAGCCGCTAGCGCCCAACGCGCTGGCAGATTCCCACAACGCGGATAACGTCCGCCCGATAAATTTTTCACGATAGGATTTTGCGGATTCGTCCAACGCTTTGCGCAGGATATGATTCCGCATCTTTCTTAACTTGGGGTTGATCTGCCCCCGCATGTTTGCCGCCCCCGTTGCTGGTCGCGGCGAGAAAGTGAAGACATGCCCGCCCGCAAAATTAATCTCCTCGACAAACGCCAGCGACTCGGCAAACTCCGCTTCGGTCTCGGCGGGGAAGCCCGCGATTAAATCAGTGGTGATTGCAACGTCGGGAATGACGGCGCGGGCGGAGGCAACCAACTCGCGGAACAAATCTGGGGTTGTTTTGCGCGCCATCCTTTTGAGGGTAGAGGCGCATCCGCTTTGCAGAGGCAGATGAAGGTGCGGCGCGAGTCGCGCATCCGCCCAGAGCGAGAAAAAATCCGCGTCCAAATCCCACGGTTCAAGGGAAGAGAGGCGCAGGCGCGGCGTATCCGTCTCGCGCAAAAGCGCTTTGACCAAATCGCGCAAATGCAAGTTGAATTCTTGTCCCCACGAACCAAGATGAACGCCCGTCAACACAATCTCTTTCGCGCCGCCGTTTAGCGCAAATTGAATATCGGCGACGACGTTAGCCAGCGGAGATGAACGCGCCGCGCCGCGCGCAACAGTGGTCACGCAAAACGCGCAACGATTATCGCAACCGTCCTGCGCTTTGACGAAGGCGCGGGTGCGGCGGCGGAGTTGCGGGTTGAGAGTTGCAGGTTGCAAGTGTAACGCGGAAGGCTCAACCTTCAACTTTAAACCTTCAACTTTCAATCTTTCAACGAGAGCGTCTTTTTGACGGTTGGGGACAATGCGCAGAATGTTGGGGAGGTTGGCGGCTTCTTGGGGTTGAAGCGTCGCCCAGCAACCCGTTGCAATAATTTCTTTTGCGCCCGCCTTTGCGAGACCGCGAAGAACGCGGCGCGAATCGGAGGCGGCGTCGTTGGTGACGGCGCAAGTGTTCATCACCGCCAAATCCGCGCCTTGCGCCGAGGCGACAATCTCATGTCCCGCCGCGCGAAATTGTCGCGCCATAGATTCGATTTCCGCTTGGTTGAGTCTACAACCGAGAGTTTCAAGGTAGATTTTCATTTTTTCTCCCCGCATTATAATCCGCGCATGGCGTTGACCGCTTCTTTTTATAAAATCAAAAACGGGCTTGGATTTTGAAATCCAAGCCCGTTTTGCAATCTGATTTATTTTCCGTAGCCCATTCGCGCCAGCAGGTTGTCTTTCAACATAAACTGATGATACAACGCCGCGCCAACATGCAAAAGAACGAGTAAAACCAAAGCGGAAGTCACGAAGCCATGCGCAATGCGCGAAGTGAAAACGAAGAAATCCGCTGGCAGGGAACCTGAACCGCTAAAAACGATGGGCATTAATCCCGCCTGCATGGAAAGCGCTATGCCGCTGACTGCAATCAGCAGAACAAGCAAATATAAAGCGTAGTGAACGACTTTGCCAATTTGGTCAAGGACCGCGACTCCGGTCGTTGCGGAATCAGGTTTGGGTAGGCGCGTCCGCGCGATAAAGCGGACGATAATCACAACCAGCGTGATTATGCCCAAAGCCATGTGAACGCTCATCGGCGCGACTTTTCCAACCTCCGCGTTTGGAATTCCACGCGTATATTTTCCGAGAACGAAAGCGGCGAAAAGCAGAACTACGGTCAGCCAGTGCAAACTAACTTGTAACGGCTGATAACGAACGGTGGATTTTTTTGCCATGACAACCTCTTTAGTTAGATCAGTTTCAGCGTTTCCGCCGATTTATTTTTTTGCGCCTGTGGAAACATCAACCCCAAAACGATTAACCAAACCACAATACGGAACAGCATGGCATAAACGCTGGTGGTCGCGGACGCGCCGAAAATCTGCGTCAACAAAAGCAACTCCACAATCACATGCGCGCCGAGTACGCCAATCGCGGCGGGTTTAGCGTAGCGATTATTTTTCCAAATCAAAATTGCGACGATGACCGACAGAAAGCCCATGCTGAAGTTGTAAACGGGCAACCAGTTGAGGACTAAGTAGCCTGGATCCCAGCCTTGCATCGCCCTTCCGCCCGCGACGATGGACATTGCGCCAACTAGAAAAGCGAGAACGGCGGCGATTTTAGTCTTGATTGTATTCATTTTTCTCCTTGATTTTCAGATTGATTCATTTGAACAATCGCGACGCCAAGCGTCACGGTGGCGGCGAATATCGCGAGGCCGCCGACTAGCACAAAGTAGAAAGGCAATCCCAAATATACTTCGCCCAAAATGCCAAGCGGCATCAGCAAGCCCACCAACGCCAGCCATGAAGTCCATTTTGCAAGGTTTTCTTTCACGGGCAATTTCACCAAGAGAAAGCCAAACAAAATATTGAGCAGGGCAAATAGATTTCCATGAACATGCGCCAATCGCGCTTCAAAATGTTTTCCAGTTGCGTAACTAGCCGCCCATTCTTCCTTGCCGGGCGCAAAGTCGCGCAGATAGACCAGCGCAAAGCCGTAGACCATGAACGCCGCCATCACCCAGAGCCCACCGATATTCCATCTTCCGGCGGTTGACTTCATTTTTACTCTCCTTTTGAGCCGATAAAAATCACGCGCGTTTTTGCGTTCATCCCGCGCTTCGAGCCGCTTGGCGCGACAACCGTTACGCCGGGTTTAATTTCAAAAGCCTCGTCGCCGACGGTCATCAAGCCTTCGCCTTCGAGAAAGTGATACAGCGCCGCGCCGCCTGAGTGCGCGGGAATTTGACCGCCCGCCTCCAAGCCCGCCACGAGCGCTTTGAAATTCGGCGCGTTGATAAGAAACTGCGGTTTAGGTCCATCCGCCGCGAAAACGGCTTTTGCTTTGACGTCCGTAAAATAGATTTGAGTTGTGTCAGACATATCGTCTCCTTTTTGATATGCCTAACTTTATCCGCTTTCCCTGTTTCCCGACCAGACTTTTGTCGGGTTTTTGCGCCCAATTATGGTTTGCTTTGAAGCATAGCCCGTTCCGTCAACCCCGCGCGATCTAAAATGCGGATTTGCCGCTTATCCACTTCAATTAATCCCGCCTTCATCAGCTCGCGCATAACGCGCCTCAACACGTCTGGCACAGTGCCGAGATGCGCGGCGAGTTCGGTTTGATTTGTCCAGCGCTGACGTTCGACGACGTCGTCTTCGGCTTGTTCAAGCAAAAGTTTTGCATAGCGCGCCTCGACGGTTTTCAAAGATAAATCCGTTGCGAACGAAACCAACCCGATAATTTTATCCGCCATGTTTTCGATGATTTGCAACGCGATTTGCGGATGCGCCATCACGATCTCTTCTAAAGCTTGGCGTGGAATTAACCACACCCCCGATTCTTCCAACGCGATTGCGGTTGCAGGATTGGCGCGCTTTGCCAACACCCCAATTTCGTTAAACACTTCGCCCGCGCCGATAAACTTCAGCACCTGTTCGCGTCCATCTGGCGCAGTCTTCAAAATTTTCAACGAGCCGTATTGCAAATAATATAAATTGGATTCTGTGTCGCCTTCCCAAAAGACAACCGCGTCGGGCGCGAACACTTTCCACGTCGCGTTTTTCACCAAATCGGAAAGCGTCTTTCGCCCAAGCCCGCGGAGGAATTCGATTTTTTGCAAGCGTTTAAAGAGGATATCTATTTGCATGCGCTTGTAAAAAATTTACGGCTTGAAGACGACAAAATTATCGAAGACAATATCCACGCCGGGTTGACCGAAAGCGCCCGCCGTCAAACCGACGTCGCCGGATTTGAGCGTGGCGTCTTGCGCGGAGGCGACTTGAAAACCGTTGACGTAAAACGTGAGCGTGTTTCCCGCGCAATCGGCGCGCAAATGGTTGACCGCCAATCCAGTTTTAATCGCGGCGCTTGTTTGCATTTGGCTTTGCCCCAGCAACGTCGCCTTTCCGCCGGCGTAAACGCCGACGCCGTAAAAACCGTCGCTCGTGACGAGGAAGAAATAATATTCATTTCCCGTAAAACGACAAATCAAGCCGATGCGGTTTTCATTGGGACCGCCCAGCTTGCCCGCGTCCGCTTCGATGCGCACGTCGGCGAAATTCTGGCGCGGCGTCGCCCAAAAATTGGTTTGCAACGCGTTGACTAAAATGCGATAGCCGCCCGAGTCGTAATCCATGATTCCTTCGGCGGTCATAAAACGATCCCAGCCTGAGTTCATGCGCGCAAAGTCGTCTTGAAACAACACGCTTCCCGACGGGGCGGATTGATCCTGCGGCGCGGGGCTTGCGGGCGTAGCAAAGCAGGCGAGGGAAAGAATAATCAGAAAAGAGAAAAACGCAAACAGGCGATTCATAGCGTGATTTTATCATGGGCGCAACCATATCTATTATCTTCTTCTTCACGCTATAATAGAGATGTATTTGTTTAAGGAGAAATATAACATGCCCAACGTCTTTGCGTCTCAGCACCCGCTCATCGCCCATAAACTTTCGCGCCTGCGCGACAAAAACACCGAGCCGAAGAAGTTCCGCGAAATCGTGCGCGAGATTGCGGGGCTTCTGGCTTACGAAGCCACCGCCGATTTGCAAACCGCCGCAGTTGAAATTGAAACGCCTCTCGAAAAAATGCAAGCGCGAGAACTCAAGGAAAAAATCGGGCTGATTCCAATTCTGCGCGCGGGGCTGGGTATGGTGGAAGGTTTTTGGGAGCTCATGCCCAGCGCCGAAGTTTGGCACATTGGGCTTTACCGCGACGAACGTACGCTTAAACCCGTTGAGTATTACAATAAACTGCCGATTGAGCCGCGCGTGTCCGTTTGCCTCATCCTTGACCCCATGCTTGCCACTGGCGGTTCCGCCATCGCCACTGCGGACGTGTTGAAGCGTTGGGGCGCGAAGAAAATAAAATTCGTCGGGCTAATTGGCGCACCCGAAGGAATTCAAGCCATGCAAACGGCGCATCCCGATATTGACGTCCACCTCGCCGCGATAGACAATCGCCTCAACGAGCGCGCGTACATTCTGCCGGGTCTTGGCGACGCGGGAGATCGTCAATTTGGCACGGGATAAAATAAATAGGACTTACGCAAAACTCTGCGTAAGGCGCGTTCTCTAACGCTCAAAAGATTATTTTGCGTAAATCCAAATAAATTTAGTCGTTCCCGTCTTACGGAGATAAAATGTTAATCCCTATCAGCATAGCGCTTTTCGCTTTAATCGCGGCGTCCATTGTTTATCTTTTTGTGCGCGACCAAGAACTTATCAACGGCGTCAAAGCCTTCATCAAAGCGGGCAAGTATACGCCGCGCGCCCAACCCCCAATTGCCGCGCCTTTTGTTTACGAACCGCTTTCTAAAATCGCCTGCTACGACGGGCAGATAAAACCCAATTTGCCCTGCACGCTCATTCTCGGAATCCGCGCGACGGGCGAAGGTAAAAATAAAATTCTTTATTACTACATCGGCTTCTACTTCCCGTCTCAGGTTAAATTTAGCGACGAATGGCTGAATGGATGGCAGACTAAAGTCGCTGAACGAGGAGATCATTGGGCGGAGATTTCCAGCGCGCAAAAGATAGAAACCAACTGGGGCGTTAAAGGCGCGCCCGATACGCTTCCCATTCGCGCGGAGCGCGAGGGGGGCGGCGTATTTCTCGCGTGGAACGGCTTGCATACCAGAGACTGCATTCAAGCGCGGATTGACGATATTTTGGCTTCTTTAGATATTAGCGGAAATTAAATTAGGACGCGGATGAACGCAGAAAAACGCGGATAAATCGTTTAAAAATCAGCGCAATCAGCGCTTGTCCGCGTCCCAACAAAACCTTTGGCTTATTACCGATAAAGTCTTTTGTAGAAACATCCCCAGCCCTTCCCCGACGAGGGGGGAGGTTTGAAACGCTTTGCGTTTGCAAACAAAAAGACTTCCGAGTTCTCTGCTTGCGCGAGAGATCGGAAGTCTTGATTTAAAAACATAGGGATGAGGGGGAATTACAACATGCTGTTAAATCGGCGCAAACAGTTATAGGTCTGATATGATTAAATCAGATAAATAGGACTTACGCAAGACGCTCCCTCATCCCCAACCCTTCCCCCGAAGGGGAAGGGAGTCCCCTCTCCCTTCGGGAGAGGGCTAGGGTGAGGGCAAATCGCGCAAGCCGTCTTGCGTAAGTCCTAATAAACAAAGACGCCTTGGCGTAACCGAATGCAAAAAGGAATTTATGATGCGAAAAATGAAATTACATCGAAGCGTATCCGCCATTTTATTTTTCTCGATATTCGCGGGCGCGCTGGGCGCGCCCGCCTCGGCGTTTGCGGCGAAAAAATCTGCCGCTTTCTCTCGTTTGGATTTGTACCCCAATATTGAAACCGTCGGCGTTGCCGCGACGGGCGTTAACTTGTCGAGCGGGGCGGAATTGCAATATCAGGGCGGCGACGGAGTCTGGCGTTCTGGGCATCCGCTGGTTCGCATTCCCGACGGGCGTTTGATTGGAAGTTTGTTTGGACTTTCTCCGAACACATCGTACAACGTCAAGGTCGTTGACGGTTCTACCGAAATTAGCGGAACGGTCACGACGCAAGCGGACGAGCTTCAATTCAATCCCGCGGTTGTTTTGCATGTGGACGACAACGCGCCGGCGGGCGGTAATGGTTCTGTGGCGAATCCGTTTCGCACCATTCAAGAGGGCGTAAACCGCGCGACGCCGGGTACGCAAGTATTGGTCGCCGACGGCGTTTATCACGAGACGGTTTCATTTCCAACTTCGGGAGTCGCGGGGAATTGGATTCAAATCAAAGCGGAAGGCGCGGGCGCAATTTTGGACGGCTCGGAAAATTTTGTCGCAAGTTGGCAACCTTATCCGCTGAAGTCGCGCGTTTGGTTCGCTAAGATTGGACATTCCGTCGGGTATCTGGCGCGCGACGGAAAACGCTTCTACACTTACGACAATTTGACGGGGTTGTTAGACGGCGTTGGGCATGGTTACGTTTCGATGAACGAGGGTTGGTATCTAGACCGCGCCTCTTCCACGTTATATGTGCGCAGTTTGGATAAACCCTCCGCGCATACTTGGCAGGCGCCTCTTTTTGACCACGCCGTTGACGCGGTGTGGCGCGATTGGCTTTGGATTGAAGGATTTGAAATGCGCTTCTACGGCTCGGCGTATGGCGGTTGCGGCGTTTGCGCAACCAACGCCTCGCATGTCGTGATTCGCAAGAATCGCATTCACAATATGCAGTTGGGAGTTTTCATCAACTGGACGGGCGGCGAAGAGCGCGGCAACGATACCCGCGTTGAATACAACGAAATCTACGATACGCCGGTGAACGAATGGCCCTGGAAAGCGGTCAAAGCCACTTCGATGGAAGGCACGGCGATTCTCGTCCGGGGACACATTGGGGAAATTGTGCGCGGCAACGAGTTGCATAATTTTTTTAACGGCATTTACACGGGTTCGTCGGGCGCGATGGAAAATCCCGGCGTTGCTTTTGACGTCGACGTTTACAACAACTCCATTCACCACATCAGCGACGACGGGTTGGAGCCGGAAGGCGCTTGCATCAATCATCGTTTTCGCAATAATATTTTGGATACGGTTTACGTCGGCGTTTCTCTCGCGCCAATCACTCAAGGTCCGACTTGGGTGTTGCGCTCGTTGATTACGAATTACAGCGGCAGGGGAATCAAATGGGACCGCTACTCCGACGGCGTCGTCTTTATTTATCACAACACGTTTTGGGGAGAGAATCCAAGCGCCAGCGTGATGGAATTTATCAACCCGTCGTACAACTCAACGGCGCGCAATAATATTTTTCAAGGGCGCGGATACGGCGTCAAAGCGATGCCCAAAGGTTTGACGGGGCACAACTGGGGCAACGACAATTGGTATGTTTCGCCGCCGTTGAACGTCCCGCGCTTTATATGGGAGAATGTAAACTACGCCTCCCTCGCAAAGTTATGCGCGGCGACTGGGCTTGAATGCAATGGATACGACAATCCTTCTGGATTGACCAACCCCAGCGGCAGAGATTTTACGCTTCTCGCGTCAAGCCCAAATATAGATCGGGGAGTCCTTATCCCTGGGATTAACGATAACTTCACGGGCGGCGCTCCCGACGTCGGCGCGTATGAGTTTGTCGTTGATGCGCCGCCGACGGTTTTATCAAACGTGCGTTCCGACCCTAATCCCGCCAGCGGCGCGAACGTAAATTTCACGGTGACTTTTTCTGAAGCCGTGACGGGCGTAGACCTTGCCGATTTTCAATTGACTGCAAGCCCGAGCGTCGCGGGCGCTTTCATCGCCAGCGTCACCCCCGTTTCGTGGACGACGTACATTGTCGGAGTTAATACCGGCTCCGGCAACGGCGATATTCGCTTGGACGTCGCGGATAACGATTCGATTGTGGATTCTGCAAATCATCCGCTGGGCGGGGCGGGCGCCGGCAATGGAAACTTTACAGGCGCGACTTACGCGATTGAAAAAGCCGTTCCCGTCGTAACCAATATTTCGCGCGCGAATTCAAATCCTGCGTCCGCCAACGTCGTTGCGTTCACGGTGGCATTCTCTAAAGAAGTCTATGGCGTGGACGCGAGCGATTTCGTTTTGGCTTCCGCCGGCAATATTTCAGGCGCAACCATTGGAGAGGTCAGCGGCTTTGGAACGACTTACACCGTGACGGTTAACGCGGGCGCGGGCGACGGCGCGTTGCGCTTAGACCTTTTGGATAACGACAGCATTGTGGACGTTGTGAATAATCCGCTGGGCGGAGTAGGCGCCGGCAATGGAAATTACAACGCAGGCGAAGCGTACGCGATTGATAAAATCGCGCCGACGATAGCGAGTATTGTGCGCGCTGAATCCGATCCTGCCACCGCCGATACGGTTAAATTTACGGCGACCTTCTCCGAAGCGGTTGGCGGCGTGGACGCGAGCGATTTCGTTTTGGCGACCGCAGGCAACGTCTCAGGCGCGACGGTGAGGGACGTCGGCGGCTCTGGAACGACTTACACCGTGACGGTGGACGCCGGCGCGGGTGACGGCGCGTTGCGCTTGGACTTGTTGGATAACGATAGCATTGTGGACGTCGTAAATAATCCGCTGGGCGGGTTGGGCGCCGGCAATGGGAACTACATCGCAGGCGAGGCGTACACGGTTGATAAAACCGCGCCGATAGCGCTTAGCGTTTTGCGCGCCGACCCTAACCCCGTTACTGCGGATACGGTTAAGTTTGCGGCGACTTTCTCTAAGGCGGTTGGCGGCGTGGACGCGGGCGATTTCGCTTTGTCCACAACGGGCGAGGTCGCCGGCGCCAGCGTGACTTCTGTGAGCGTTGGCGCGACGCCCAATATTTATCTTGTGACCGTGAACGTTGGCAAAGGCAACGGAACGCTTCGCCTTGACGTAATGGATAACGACAGCGTAGCCGACGCCGTCGGTCATCCTTTGGGCGGCGCGGGCGTGGGCAACGGAAATTTTGCGGGAGGCGAAACGTACACGATCAATAAATTCGTCGCTCCGCTTGCGGCGACCTTCAGCTCCGACGGCACGAACGACGGGTGGGTGTTGGAATCAAGAGAAACCAGCGAACAAGGCGGGTCGAAGAATTCTACGTCCGCCACTTTCAATCTTGGCGACAACGGACTAAACCGCCAATATCGCGCCGTCTTGCATTTTTACACGTCTTCCCTTCCCGCTAACGCCGTCGTTACCTCGGTCATACTAGCGATTAAGCGCCAGGGTTTGATTGGGACGAATCCGTTTACTACTCATCAAAATATTTTGGCGGATATTCGCTCCGGCGCTTTTGGCGCGCTCAATTTTCTCAACCCGAACGCTTTGCACGAAACGGATTTTCAAGCCGCCGCCAGCCGCGACGCGGTCGGCGTGATTCGAGATAATCCGATTGATGGTTGGTATTGGACGCAACTGGACGCCGCCGCCTTTCCGTATATCAACTTGAACGGCGCGACGCAGTTCCGCTTAAGATTTCAACTGGACGACAACAACGACAAGAGCGACGACTACTTGAAGTTTTTCAGCGGCGATTATGCGGCGTATCGCCCCCTGTTGCGGGTTGAGTATTATGTGCCGTAGCGCGAAACGCAAAATGTAAAAAGCCTCCGAGTTTCGTTTTGCGAAAGCTCGGAGGCTTTTTTTGTTGTATACTCGCTTTTATAATGAAACAGGACTTTCGCTTGTCATTCTGAGCGAAGCGAAGAATCTCTACGATTGTCTCAGAGACCCTTCGCTGTCGCTCAGGGTGACATGAAGTTGAGCGAAAGTCCTGTGAAAGATGAATTGCGGGAAAAAGTTTCCCGCGCTTACAAGGACTGTCCTGTGACTTTAGTTTCCGCTAAGTTTGCACAGCGGAAGGGTTTGCCAAAGCCTTTTTAGCCACTCGCGCCAAGTGTCCTACGGGTAAATGGGCGGTGACGGAATTCTTTTTCCGAAGTCGCCCCGAAAGATT
>Ga0315281_10001391_pt1 | contig 35653 bp, 47 predicted proteins | sample YL17G07_0_MG_FD_204540 | JGI IMG/M metagenome (GOLD analysis project Ga0315281, IMG submission 204540) | Sediment microbial communities from Yellowstone Lake, YNP, Wyoming, USA - YL17G07_0 | ecosystem: Environmental > Aquatic > Freshwater > Lake > Sediment | place: USA: Wyoming | collected...
GCCAGCGGCAATTCTGTGGTTCGTAGTTGCCGGACGAGTCGATACGATCGATCTGATGCTTCTGGCTTGGCGGTTCTCCCATATCGGCCAGGAAGGCGATGAAGGATTCCCTCCATCGCCCGCAGACGGAGATCCCTTTCGCTCCGTACGTCGGATAGCCTATGTTTTTCGGGTTCTCGCAACGCTCAATCATGTGATGCCAAGTGCTGTATACCTTCGTTCCACGCATTCCGTGGTATTCGAAACTACGGCCTGGCTTCCCAGGATCTCCGTGCTTCCTGGTCCGGCAGTAGTGCATCGGGCACATGCCGCGCCTTCTGCTGGCCCGATTGCATCCGGCAATGCTACAGGGCCGGCTCATTGTGTCCTCTGCATCATGATGCGTTGCGGAATCATTTCCTGCGCCGATTCGCTGTGCGTGATGATTAGGGTGTGGCGTCGGCCGCTCTCGTTGTGCTCCACCTCGAGGAGTTGGAAGTACTTCGCGCGCGACTCAGGATCGAGCGCTCCATCGCATTCGTCCTTGAAGCATGTGAGGAAACGAATGCCGGTCGTCTTGTCTCTGACAATCGAGAACGCCGCATAGATCGCCTGTTTGATCCAGACCGACTCGCCGCCGGACAGCGTCTCAATCGGCTGCTCGCTCAGGAGTTCGTTGTCGAGAACGATGATTGCGAAGTCCTCGACTTGGCGCGTCTTGCTGCCCTTCCCTGCCATGCGGGTCGTGCGCAACTCGATTGAGAAGCGCGATCCATACGCGGCAGAGAGCAGACGGTTGGCCACCTCCGCGATGCCCGGGCCCATTGCGTCGAGCTCCAGCGCCTGGATTCCGTCCGGCCCGCATGCCGTCTCCAAGTACCGCCACTCCGCGGCCTCGGCCTCCATACTGACCAGTGAGGTCCGCAACTCCTCGAGCTCGCATTTCTGCTTCGTTATCGCCGCGAGTTGCTTCTCGGCAGCCTCCAGCTTCGCCGCTGCGGTGGCCCGCTCTTCCTTCGCCGTCGTGTAGTCCGCGCGCGCCTGCTCGTACTGCTTCACGGCCTCCTCATGCGCGGGAGCGATTGACGGGTCCAGAGATGCGCGGATGCGCGCTGCCTTCTCGTTCAGTGAACGAGCGTCAGCCTCCAGCGTCTCGATGCGCGCGGTGAGCTCCGCGATCTTCGCCTCAGCCTGCGCCGCGGCCTCGAGGACTTTCTGCGCCGCCGTGATATCGAGTTGCCCCAGGGCCGCGCGGATCCGCGTGAGTTCCGTCTCGTCGGCCGGCGGGAGGTCGAGTGGCTCCGGTGCGGGAGGATCAATGATTTCGATGATCTCCCCGTCCTTGCTCATGATCTGATTGCCGAGCGCGTGGATCTTCTCGCCGATCTCCCGGAATTGCGCCTGCTTCTCTTCCCGGCCGGCGTTGAGGTCTTTGTGCCAGTGCTCCCTTTCGGCGCCGCATTCCGGACATTCGTCGGTCAGAGGTTTTTCGACTTCCCCCTCGAGCCGCTTGTACTGCGAAAGAAAAACTGCATGATCTTGCTCCAGGCGCGCTTTCTCCGTGCGGAGCCGGGTGCGCTGCACTTCGAGTCCTCGGACATCAGCCGCATGAGCCTTGAGCGCGTCTGAGTACTCAGTGCTGCGTCGGGCTCGCTCGGCATTGATTTTGGATAGCCGCTCACTCTCCTTGCCCTCCTGCTCCTTGAGCTGCGCGTGATAATCGATGTTCTCCTTTGCAATCTTGCGGCGATTAACGGCGTCATGAAAATCAATAATCTTCTTTCTGTCTTGTTCAGCCTGGTCGCCCTTACCAATCGATTCTTGCTCTGCCGCCTTCGCGTCCCGCTCGATCTGCTCCTGCTCGACCTTGAGCACGTGCAGGGTCTCGACTTTCTCGCGGCATTCCTTGCCCGTCGCCGTGAGGTCCTCAATCTTGGCGTCGGAGTTCTGGACCTCAGCCCTGCTCCAATCGATCCGGCCGGCGATCTCCGGCTCCTCAGCGACGAAGCGCTCCAGGAGCGTGACCTGCCCGCGGCCCGTCGTGATGCTACCCTCGATGGCTCCCGCGCGCGCCTTCGCGCTCTCCGCATATGCCTGGAGATAGTCCAGCCCCGCGAGCTCGCGAAAAATGGCCTTGCGCTCGCCCTTGGTGGCGTCAGATAGGTCGGGGTTGTTCTTCGTCGGCCGCTGGGAGACGAACGCGCTGCGGAGGAAGAGCGGCAGGCTTCCGATGAGGCCCGTGATCGCCTGCTCGTAGTCCTCCTTGCGGCCGTTCGTGAGTGGCTCCCAGTCGCCACGGATAACCCCCTCCGAATCGGGAGCGCCGGGCGTCTCCTCGGAGGCAGTTGCGGCGCGGAACAGGTGGTACTTCACGACCCCGCTGGCGTTCGCGCCGTCGATCTCCATGAGCGCGCGGTACTCGGTCCCGGTGCGCTCGTCGCAAAACCAGAGCTCGCGCGTAGAATCCCGCAGGCGGAAATGGTCCTGGAGCTTCCCGTCCCGCGTGAGCATGCAGGGGTACGGGTGCATGTTTTCGATGACCGTTGACTTCGCAGATCCGTTGACGCCGATCATGGCAATCAGACCGGGATCGTAGCCGTCGAGGTTGTAATCGACTTCGTCCTTGCGCTGGCCCTTCCACACGCCAATGGCGCCCCGGAGCCGGAGCCGGCGCAGGCGGAAGTGGAAGCCCGCGGCCGCGCCCCGCTCGGTGGCTTCGCGCTCCAGGAGATCGGCCTTGAGCAGAACGGATTCGGCGACGGGCTGATCAACTGTGCGATTTCCCGGAGGCTCGAAATTGGATGCCTCCGCATAGACCGTGACTTTCTCCCGCAGCCGGTGCTTCTCCGTGATCTCCGCAGCGCGCACAGTCTCTGTCGGGATCAGCTCGACGGTAACGCGGGAGCCGGGCAGAGCGCCGGTTGCGAGATAGGCTTCGAGCATGGCGTCCGTGTCGATCTGCGCCGCCTGCTCTTTCGTCGCCCGGTAGCAGACCCACGCCTGCACGCCTTCGACCTCAGGGCCGGCGGGCTCGGGCCAGGTCACCACGAATTTGCAGCGCCGCGGGTGAGGATAGGGAACGCGGGTGACGGCGGCATCGCACGCACCCAGCCCGAGTTCGACCAGGTTGAAGCCGCTCTGCCCCAGCTCGCCCCAGTTCACCGGGTACGCGCTGCCTGGGTAGTACGCCGGCAGGCCGGGGATCTGCTGCGCCAGGTGAATATCTCCCAGCGCGTAGTAATCAGCGCCTACCGGAGCGAGATCCTCACGGCCGATCGTGATGCTCCCCGCTCCGATGACCTGGCCGTTCTGCATGCTCGCGCCCTCGACGGGACCGTGGTAGAGCATGACGCATGGCAGCTCCGGGTGCTGCGCCCGGATCGCGCCCAGGCCCAAGAGGATCGAGCGCAGCGCGATTTTCATCGCCTCGCCCGTCTCCCGCGCGTTCGCGGCCTCCTTGCCCGCGAGGAGCCATTCACGCGAAGGTTCGGGGCAGCCGAGAATGAGGAGTCGCGGCTTGTCTTTATAATCGAGATTTGGGCTGTAATGGATTTCCATATCTTTCGTCACAGAGACTACATCGCCGCCTTCGTCGAGCAAGTATGGAACGCCGGCTGTGAGTATGACGAAAGAATGTTCGGCTCCGAGTGCCATCAGCGCATCGTAGCAGCCCGGCAGGTCATGCGTAGGCGTGCCGGCCACTGCCGCTATCGGGCAGACGTCCAGGATGCGCTGGATCACCGCCAGTAGCGCGGGAAAGCCGCCCGCCGTGCTGTTCTGTGCACCGCGGTCAAAGAGGTCGCCGGAGATCGTGACAAACGCGGGCTTCTCCCGCTCGGCCGTCTCTGCCAAAGTCGTGAGGCTCGCAAGCGCCTCGACCTGATGCTCGCGGGAGAAATGGATATCGGCTGTGTGGAGGATTTTCATTCGACGATCTCCTTCTCCACGACGCTGACACCCCCGGCCGCAACCGTCGGCACGTCGAACACCGGCTGCGGCATCGCGAACGGCACCCCGTCCTCTGCCGCTACTGCCGCCGCCTCTTCGATATCGAGAAGGAAGTCGGCGTTGAGCTTCTTCTTGAGGTCCGCGACGTTGCCCTGAATGTGGACGCTATGCACGTCGAATGTAGCGAGGGCATCATGCCCGTGCCGCGTCCCGCTGACCGTGAATGCGATCCCGTCGAGAAGGAAATACACGGTCATGCCGCACCTGCCTTCTGGAGATGCGCGATGAAGCGGTCGATCACGCCGTTGATTTGCGCGAGCGTGGCGTCCTTGTTGGCCAGCGTGGCGTCGAGCAGGGCGGTGGCTTTCGCAGAGCCCCTCACCTTTCCCCTGTAGCCCTCCAGCATCTCGCGCGCGGCATCGATGGTCGATTTCTCCGGCGTCTCTGCCTCGAGCTCGAAGGTGTCGACGGCGGACTGCGGCGCGATCACTTCCCCGCTCTGCTCGCCCACGGTGCGGGCGATGGGCGCGCCATTTTCTTTGACTACCGTGACATCGATGGCTTCTTCCGCTGCCCTGATTTCCGCCGCGATCTGATGCGAAGAATCTCGCGGACCGAAAATGCTCCGTGATGCAGAAACCATATTGTTCAGCGCCGCCTCACGCATGCGGGGATCTGCAAGCAGTTTGTCCGTATCGATCTGGACATGAGGAAAGGCGAAAGGCTTTTTCAGTTCTTCGATTGTGTATTCGTTTTTCACTTTCAGAGCCAGCCGAATGACACGTAGGTGGGCGCCGGTGTCCCCAAGTTCATCACGTGACTTTTTCTTCTGGATCATTGCCCTTTGGACTTCGCGATCAACGTGGGCAAGCTTCTCAGATTCATTCTTCCACTTGCCGCGAACGGGGTAGTTGTCTTTCCATTCGACAATCGGTCCCTTCTCGGCATCGTCTGCCGCGTTTTTTCTGAGTTCCTCCTCAATGGCATCCAGATCAATCACCTTTTCGGCGACAAGAATTACCCATTGGCCGTTGGGTTTTTGCATAGCAGCCGTTGCTTTATTGCGGCTCATGCGCGCAGTCCGTTCTACTCCTCCGGTATGAGCAGGGTCCCATTGGAGAGTTAGAGCGTTGGCCATCGCCATAAGCGGGCGCTTCCCGAGGCTCCTCTTGTTCGATGATGGTTTCAATGCAAAACAATCAGGTCCTTTGGGATCCGGGTCTACCGAAACCATTTCAATGGTGACCTTTTCAAATTCTCCGAGAACATCACCAAAGGTTTCTGTGGGCAGAATGAGATTCACCTTTGACAGATCAATTTTCTGTCGCTCGATTGCCGCCTGTATGACGGCAGGGACATTCGTGATAGAATCCATTTATCGGCTCCTTCTGCCCCTCGCGGGGCGGTCTGAAAAGCCGGGCGAGCGGGAAAATCTGACAAGCCCCCCGCCGCCCGGTAGGAGCCGAAGACGCGCTGCTTGTCGGCGCGCGCACGCGGCTCCCGGTGAAAACTCCTATGCCACTTCGTCGGCGAGCTTCATTCTCGCCGCTTTCGCCTCCTCCCTTCCTGCCTCGAGCCCGCGCTTGAGCAGGTCGCGCGCCTCTTCAACGGTGGGCGCTTCGCCGGTCACGTCGAGCTGCGCGATGTTTTTCGCCGATTGCGTGACGTTGATCCGCACGCGCGTGGTGGTCTCGTTCTCGGAGCTCACTGCATCCTCCTTGCCGGATTCTGCTCCGGCCCGCTTCTGGATGGACCTTCCCGCCTCACGGCCTGCTTCTTCGTCAACTCCAGGCGGGACTCGTCGATCCATTCGTACTCGGCGATCTTTCCGTCCTTCGTCAACTCGGGCGAAAGGAGCCCGTAATGAGTGCAGCCAGTCATGTACTCGGTCCGCCCCATGACGACGCCGATATACCCGGTGATCTTGTCGCGGAGAACCTCGCCAAGTTTGAACTTCACGCGGAGGCCTCCCCGCTTTCCAACTTCGGCGCTTCTGCCGCTGAGTCCGTTGCCACTTCCGCAGGGGCCGCCGCGATAGTCAGATGCACCTCGCCGATGCCCTCAAAGACATGGCCGTTGGTCGAAAGGGAAACGCCCCCCTTTGCCTTGCTCAGCAGCTCCTCAATGAGCAGCGGCAGAGTCTCGGGCATGTAGTGAGCGTCCGGGGCAGCCTTCACCCCCGCAAGAACCTCAGCAGGCGTCCCCTTTTTCTCAATATTCCAGCTCATGAACCCTCCCCGGAACTTGCGTTCCTCGCACCTGATTCTGATGGCCATGTAACACATGGCTCCTCCCAGTACCAGAAAAGTGATGATGAGAAATTGCACCCCGAACGGGATCGCGCTAAATGGGATCATTCGGGCCCCCCTGCCCTGCCAATTTCTTGCCCCCTGGCGCGGGGCGCACTAGTGCGCCCGCATTTTTTGGGGGATGGTGAGCACCTTTCTTACTTCTGGTCTTGGCAGCGTAGCAGGCCCATTTCGCGAACGCCGAAAGGGACAGGCCATGAGCCGCCGCGTAGACCGTGAATTCGAGTTTCTGCTCCTCCGTATCGAACGAAAAGCTCACCTCTCTGTTCACGATCCCCTCAGCGCCAGGTAATCCGTCCGCACGCGCAAGGCTTCGATTCTCATCGGGGTGCCATAGTCGGGATACCTGGGATGATCGGCGCCCACGTGGGAGCCGAAACGAGCAGGGTAGACTAGGCAATCGACCTCGTAGGGCACGCCGTCGATGGAAATCCGCACGGTGGCAGGGGTCGGCCTCATACTGCGCCTTTCCGAGATTGATGATTTTTCTTCAGGTAGAAATGGAGAGAGTTATCCCGCTTGTCGGTAAGCGCTGTGTATTCGTCGCCGAGCATCGCTCCTGCGTATTTCATCCACAGCCGCGGCGCTGCCAGAGTGCAGGAGGTCTTCCCCTTTTTCCGGATTGTGTAGGAGCCGATTTCGACCAGATACTTTTTTGGGATCATCACGCCGCACCAAATCCGCGATCTCGTCGCGAAGGACGGCGTTCTGTTCTACCAGCTCTCGCGTGTAGCAGATCATGCGATTCAATTCCCGCGTGATCTGATTGCTGACCCCGACGAACACTTCGTAGATGGAGATTCGCAACTCTGCGCGAAGTCCTTCCACAATTTTTGAATTGGGAGACACAGGTTTTTCCTTTCCCCCCTCCCCTTGTTCTGACGTGGGCCATGATACCCTCCGTCAGCTCCCATGTTCAGGTCCCTGGATATCTATTATCGGAAGCTGACAACAGATACGGTAGCATCCCGCGGAGGGGGTGTCAATAAAAATCAGTGTCTGCGCGAAGTTTTTCTAAACGATTTGTGAGCCATTATGACACAATGCAAAGCGCAATAGTGATACACAGGGGCGTCATTTTGATGCATAACGATTTCTTGCAATCTCACCTGTCAGGCTCTATTATGGTGCCGATGAAAAAAATGATTGCCCTTGTGCTATCAGCGCTCCTGCTTTCCTCTTGTCTGCAGAAGCCGCCGCCTACCACCCCGGTACTCGCCCCGTTCATCCTGAAGTATGGGAAGCCTGCAATCACAAGTGACGAAAAGCCTAAAATCAAGGACAGTATCTACACTATGACCTTTGATTTCTTGCCAAAGGAGAAATCTTGGATCATAGTTAAACTATATTGGACGCAAGGCATGAAGGAATGGAAGGTGGAATCCGTTCACGACTATAGTTCCGGCCAGTAGCCCAGCCTACTTCCACGCCCCGAGCGCCCGCCCTGCCTCGTAGACAAGCGCTGCCAGCTAAAAACCGTGCCAAGTACCTGCTTTAGCCGGGAAATATATTTGCAACTATTTTGCAAAACCACTTGACAATAACCTATCGGTAGGTTATATTTGAGGCATGGAGGATAGAGAAATGACAAAGCAAGAGAGAGCGGATGAAGTGAAGGCGATTGTTGACAAAACAGAACCTATTGCCCAGTGGGGCGGATCGTCGAAAGCCTGGTCGTCGCCTGATGGATCGAAGGTAAGGGTATACGTCAACAACAAAAAAGCAGAATCCAGTGCGTGGATCGATATCAAGGATGATGAAATCATACTGCATGAGACAAGAGGTAACTCGATGACCCGGAACGCAATTGCCGAAGCCCTGCATATACCGATGGCCAAAGTCCGGATGTAGGAGGATTAAATGACAAACATCAAAATAGGCGACAAGGTACGGATGAATAACACCTATCTTGCAACCCTTACTATGGCTGATGCAAAAAAGGAAAGAAGACGTAGTTACGTTGTGACGAAAATAAGGATCATCTCCACTGATGGAGTGTGTAGGGTAGATATGATAGATGGCCGTGGACAGGCAACGGCTACCGCGATGGGGTGGATCGTACCCTCCACAGTATCCTCCGCCGCCCGCGCCCTCGGCTCCCGCACGAGCGCCGCGAAAAAAGCCTCCAGCCGCGAGAACGGGAAGCGGCCCCCGAAACCAGGATCACGGCCGCGCGGACGGCCACCAAACAAAAGATAAACTGTCAGAGAACAAGAGCCGCAGTAATGCGGCTTTTTTTATCACCACCACCCCAGAGCGTGGCCCGTGAGATACGCGATAGCGCCTAGCCCCACCACCCCCCCGCCTACCCCTACGATCTGCCATGGTAGCAGCTTCGCTTGTTCGGCTATCAGGGCGGCGGCAGAGTCCCTTCTCAGAGCATCCCCGGCCTCACGGGCCGCCGCTAAGTCCACGGAGAGCTTGCCGAACGAGATCGTGAGCTTGTCCAGCGAGGTCTGCAATCTCCCCTGCGCCAGCCCCGATGCTACCAGCGCCGCCGATGAGTCTGTCAATTGTTGATCGAGCATCACCGAGCTGGCCCGCAAGGACAGTATTTGTATGTTGAGCGTCTGCAAATCGTCGCTCTGCTGTAACACGAGCTGCTGTTGCGTTTGCGCTTTCAATTCGAGCACTGCCAAGGTCAAGTCGGCTTGCAGCAAGGCTTCCAGCGGCGTCAGTGAGGGCGCTATCGAGCCGCTTGTTGTCATCGGCGAGTCTGGCTCTTGCCCCCATAAGCGGACCGATAAGAGCAAACCAGCCAACACAAGCGCACAAAGCAGCCCCCAAAAGTATAAGGCCCGCCGCGATGGCAACATTCTTCATGACCCTATCGAAACGATCTTTGTGAAATCGGCGGTGGAACTCCATTTGGTAGTATAACTGTTCTTTTGTTCGCCGCATTTCACACAATAGATTTTGGTCTCATTCGAGTTTTGCGTGAGTGGCTTGGTAATGGAACGAGTCCTATACTCACCACAGGCACAATAGACTCTTGTTTGCACCATATCATTGTCCGAGAATGGTAGTCTTGCCAGTCTTGTAGGCATAGGCCGCGAGAGCACTGTAGATGAACGCCATCAGCGCGATCTTCAACGCGCCCTCGAACCAGAACTTCGCCACTGCGGCGGGGATCGCCAGCATGAGCGGCAGAAGCGGATACCACCGTTCAAGCGTGGCCTTCGGGTCAAAAACCGTGGTGAGAATCTTGGCCAGACCTACGATTGCCGCAACAAGGGCAACGTCAATTCCGATAGATGTTAAGTCCATAACCTCTCCCTATGAGTTTAATTCTGGGAATAGATCATCTATACTTTTCGCCCGCTTGACTCCAATGCCGAGCCGGGCAAGCCATATCGTCCATCGTGTCCGCAAGTTCGGTTTTTCGTTCGTCCAGATTTTCGATAGACTGAACTCAGACATCAGCGAACAATACGTAATCGGTGGTTCGCCCAGGTCAAGAGTTTGCGCATCGGATGAAGTGACTGATGTTCGCATATCTTCCTCCCTATGGATATTTCTTTGGAACTTGCATCACGATTTCCGGGTCTACCCACCGCCTGATTTGCAAATGGACATGCGGGCGCGGTGCTTCTTTCGGCACAGCGGCCAGAGAACCCAATATCTGCCCCATGGTCACGACCTGCCCAACCCGCACGCGCACCAAGTCAAGGTGACTGTAGGTTATCTGCACCGGGTCCACCGCGAGGTCCTTGTTGACCACGTCCACCGTCATCCCGCCGGGGTCCGCCGCAGGGTAGACCGCCTGCACCGTGCCGGGCACGCTGTTGAGCACCTCCTGCCCGACGGTCCCCGCGAAGTCCAGCCCCATGTGGTTCGGGCGGATCACCGAGCGGAAAAGATCGCTCTTGGTGAATGTCGCCAGCGGGTACACAAAATCTACGCCGAGAATCCAGTTCTTGTTCACTTATTCCCACCTTTTTGGCTAACCACGCCATTAGTTACGATCTTAGTCAGATCGGAATATGCGTCGGTTATTTCCGGCGCGACATCGCCGTTGTGCTCTTGTACATGCAGTCCGAGGAGAGCCCACACGCCCCGAGTAAGAATAGGCACAACGCGCTCAAGCCTGTCGATCCGTTTGGGGCTACGCCACTGCCGGGCCACAAGCGCAGCGAGCGCGACAAGAATGAGCGCCCCTACTGTGCTGCCGATCCCGATGATAATTCCGTCTGTCATCATCCCTCCCTCGCTCCATCTCCACGGTGTAGCGTCATCGTTGCTCTCCTAACTGTCATAGCCCAAATAATTAGCGTACAAAGAGACATTGTTGTAGAGGGTTCCCGTATACAATTTCCTGCTCGCGCCTATTCTTATAAACCCTCTCCAACTAGCCTGTTGTATCTGAGCCGCCCCAGATGCCGCTTTATGCCCTACTCGTAAAGAAAATCCAACCTTGTAGCTATTGTTGAACCCGGTTGCCCCAGCATCATAATCCCACGCGATTACTTCATCCGCAGCATTTTCAAGAGTTGTACTCTTATAACCCACGAGGTATATTTCGGCTCTCTTCGCTCCTACGGGAAGTCCAAGAGCCGCCAGATCCCAGATGTGCGGAGCAGATGTCAAGTCGGTTAGTCCATTGAGATCAAACCCCGTGAGTGTCCTATTTGCCTCATGCGGCGTCCCGAGGCTCGGCTCCAGCGCAACAGGCTGGACGACGCCGCCGACGATCTGCCAACCCGCAGCCATTCCACGAACGCGGCAATACTGATTGATCAGCCCGACGCGGCATGTCGTGGCCGACCCGCCGGGCCAGAGAATCAACTCTGCGCCCTCGCCATCTAGGATTATTTCCCCCGCTCCCGAATCAATTTTGCTAACCTCGATTTCTCTTCCGAGATTATCTGCGAGCGTTGGCAATGCAATGGTACGATCAGAGGCACCTGTAGTGACGGAGATAGTCTCGTATCCGTCATTGTCGAGGACTGTATACCCCGCGCTGGATAACACCTTCTCGGTCACCCGCGCGGAACGGTAGGCCCATTTCAGAGAGTTCCATGCCGTCGAGCCATTCCCTACTTTGTGGAGTCCGAGGAGCGCGGCGTCCGTAACAAATCCAAGCTCCCCCAAAAGGAGCACCGGGTTCGCCGCGGCCCATTCCGCCAGCGTCCCCCTGCGAAGCTGTATCTGACTTGCCATCTATAGCCTGCCTCTCATACCCAGATTCCTATCTGTCTCAATCTCAGGGTATTTGTTACACCGTCAGTTGGGACCAGCGATGCATACCAATCAAATTTCTTGTCATTAACTGGGACATCAATATCCCCTATTAAAGATGCTGATGCAAAACTCGGGGGCGAGCCTCCACCGGCGTTGAAGCCCATATTTCTTCGCGAATAGCCATTAGCATTTGTTGCACCATTTGGTCTGAGATAAAGGAGGGCAGAAACACCCGTAGCGGTTCCTCCGTTGGATGTAATTTCGAAGATCAACCTGGCGCCCCTGGTATTTGTATTTCCTAGCGTGATGATAGATATGCCATTTTGCCATACACTCTGAGTGAATGGTACGGATTGAACAAGAAGATGAGCAGGCTCGTCATCATTAAAAAGATAGAGACGCCCCATTCTATAAGCAGAACTAAGAAACTGTGCATCTGGTAGATCATCAAGTATATTCCCCGCTGAATCGGTGACGCTGGACGCGGCTTCCCGTCCTATATTATATATTCTTCCTGCAGCATCGGAGCCTTTAAGTGATCCCCCGAAAATTGATCCATCATTAAGATGCAGGTCCCCAACAATTTCAGTCCGTGCCGAGGGGAAGCCGCCATCGATCCTCGTCTTTACCATGACGATGCCGTCCCGCCGTCATAGACAAAATCCCAGGTCGCGGTATCCGCGGCGCCACCATCAAGGGTGATATCGATAATTTCAGTGAAGCCTAGTGGCGCGGTGCCGCTCGTGGACGTGGACAGCGCAGTGTAGGCTGTTATGCCCTCAAGCTGGTAGCTGATTTCTTCTGTAAATAAATTATCGACGGCCTCCGTCACGACACATGTGTTATTGATTGATAGCCAGCTCGTTTCTTGCACCGCTACGATGTCGCCCGGATTAAAAGCTGTCTTTGATTTCGCATAATAAATGAATGCGACATATTTATAATAGCGCGTCGTTGCACTACTGAGCTTTTCCGCATCAGCCTGCGCATATATCCAGTCCGTTTCGATATCGAGTATCTTGTCCGATATCAGCGGATTCGGCGTCTCTGTCCAATTCAGCACCGTTTTGCAGATTGCATTCCCTATCACGTCGAGCTTGGTGATATAATGCTGCGCGCTATCCTCGTTGTGTATCTTCAGCTTCGCCCGCTTCAATTCATCAGTGAATGTATCAACTATGATCCCTGATTCGGCGATGATGTCTAGCACGCATCCGTTGACGCCGACAATTTCATAATTGTTGTACTCGTAGTCGATGTAAATGTCTTTTGTATCAGAATCGACAGGATAATAGGCGCCGGCGGCAAGCGGGATGTTGCATTTTAGCGTTGCCGTTCCCCCCGTTGTATCAGATGCCACGACTACGCTGCCGAATGTATCCTGCTCCCACCACTTCACGCGAACGCCATCGTATTCTCTTTGCGCACGCGATATCCTAAATGAGCCGAGCATGTTCCCCCCGGCCCCGGCATTCAAAACATTCGCGCCAGCAGAGACAGAGGCCGGGGCAAAGTTGTAGAGCTGCAACTTGCCCGCATCCGTGAAATAAAAGGCGTAGCCATATTCAAAAGTGATTTTCGAGAGCGCATCCCAATAAGTGGTATCGCCCTTGATCACAATATAATTCGGGATCAATTTTGCGACCGCTGGAATGGCGGCATCCGCATCGCCCGCGGTGAGTCCCGCGGCCACAAGAAGTTGATGGACTATTGATGTCCCGGTCCCCGAAGGCTTGCAAACATCGTAATTCGTCCAGTTAATTGAGGTCATTATTTTGCGCTGCAGCAGAAAACCCCGGTCGACGCACTCAATTCGTGTAGTATCGATGCGGCTCAATTCAATAATGTCGAAATTGGGTCGGACAATTCCTGTGAACCACGCCGTGCTGTTTTTCGTGACGGTTATCAAGATATCTTTGTCCGTAGTCATAAGTAAATTATGAATCGTGCTGCTGAATCGGATCGAAAAGGTGAGCGTGTTGACGGTCGGACTCAGCTTATTCCAGATCCTGCGACTGCGCTGGCAAGTCTTGCGCATGACTAAATCTGAAACATCCCTATTCCCCGAACCGTCTTGAAAATCAAGGAGAAAGATAAAGGTATCGGCCCACATCAGGCAGTCAACCCCAGCGCGATGCACTGTTCAAGTTCTTTGTCGATCTTCAAGACAAGATCGCGGAAACCGCCCTCCCCTGTTATGACATCGGTGTTGATCTGGATCATCCCGACGTTGACTGTAATATCACGCGCTGCCGTATAGCTGGCCCCGCCCCCCGTGGCTCCGCTTGCCGACGTAATTGCCGCCGCCCCGGTGCTAGTCAACGTATTGAAATCAATCGGTGTGAGAAATCCAGTATCAGGTGCACGGGTACCCGCCGCCAGGTTCCCCCAGTTCAACGTCACTATATTCCGGATGACCTGCCCGAGGTTGTAGAGAAGATTCGCAACAAGAATGATGGCGTTGCCAAACGGCACGATGCCGAAATTGTAGATAGCGACAAATATCCAGCCCAGGAGCTCGATGACCGGCGATAGAGCCTGAAAAACAGGGATAAGCACGAGGCCTATTGTGTTGCCGAGCACGACGAGGATCCCGACGAACGGCGCAAGGACGGAATCCACGACGGGGCCGAGCGTGTTTGCCATCGCGGTCAAAATCGTATTCGCCCAATCCAGCAGCATCGAAAGCGACGTGAAACGCTTGGCTATATCCGTGAGCCAACTTAGGTCAAGGTACGTGCTTTCGGGCTTATCGAATTTGCTTGGCCTTTTCTGCTCTTTCGTTCCGTCTTTTGCTGCTCCGTATGCCCTTGCCAAGTCCGTGATCCATGCCTGCGTATTGGGGATTAACTCTTCGCGAAAAGCTCTTGCAAGGTCAGTTATCGACGCCTGCAAATTCTGGGTAGGCTCACGGTATGCCCGCGCCAAATCCGTGATCCATGACTGTGTGTCAGGTAATCGCATCGGTTCAACGGGATAACCAAATGGCCGATACCCTTGAGAGATTGTCTCGGTAGCTAGTTCCTTCACTTTGACGGGGATCCCGCCGGGATTGTTTTTTATCCAGTCGAAGTTTCTTGCAATTTCCTTCTGTAATTGCTCAATTCGTGTATTGTTGAGTGCGATGTTTGCATTTATCGTTGCAACTTCATTGCTGGCGCTCACTTGCCTGTGGGCAGCCATCGCCGGGGTAAGCGACGGAGACGGAGTGGCCGCAGCAGTTGCACCTTTCTGTGCCTCGGTGAGGTCTAATGTTAGTTGCAGGCGTTTCGCGATGGCATCCGAGAGTTCGATCTCTTTCGCTTTTTGGTCAGCGAGCGCCTGTGCATATTCCTCCGCGGCCCTTATTGCGGCATTGCTGTATTTCTCCATGAAGGTTTTAAATTCGGCGTTGTAATCCTTCAAGGCCTGTGTCGCGTTGGCCGTCGGGTCCACCATATCGATGAAGAGCTGGCGAAGCGGGCTAATTGCTCCCGAGATCGCACCGCCGATGCGCGCTTTCACCGTGTCCATGGCCACCCCGAAGGTCCGCGCCGAGCCCTCGGCGTTCACCATCTCGGGATGCAGATCGATGAAGGATTTCTCGCACTCCGCCGCAGCCTGCGTGACCCGACGGAATACAAGCATGATGCCACCGAGCGCGCCGCCCCCCATCAGCATGCTTGCGGCCCTGCTCACCTGGTGGAGTTGTTTCTCGATGTTCTGCAATCCATCAGCGGCAGACCTGATCCCGGCCTGCGATTCATCTTTCGAGCGGATGCGATATTCAAGCGTTGGCTCAGCCATTTGATCCTATCTTTTGGAGCTTGTTATTGTCCTCCGAAAGTTTCTCCCAGAACTTTCCTTGAATCGTCTCAAACACCTGGAGCGTCCTGTAAGGCTGCTCCATAAAACCTCCGGCATAGGGTAGAGCGGGCACCGATCCGTTGTCTCCGTTCACCACAAGCAGATACATCCTGATCAAAGCCCCCCAGCGCGCTACATGCTCGCGCGTCGAAGAAGTTAATTGCTCCCCCCAGATCAGCGTGCGAGCGGCGAGACCAAGGCTCTCCCGCTCATTCTCGCCAAAGGGAGGGACTGCCCCCATTCATTCAGCACATAGGCCCAGAGCGTAGCGGAGTCACGAAGCACGGCAAGGATTTCTTCTTTGCTCGTCTTCTCATTCTCAGCGCGCTTCATGCTCCAGTCGATGAGGCATTCCGGGAAAAGAGTAATAAACCGTGTCTCCGACTTTGGCTTGCCATCAGCCTCAACGCCGATCACTTCTTCGCCCCTCGGTTCGCGCATGAGGATCCATTCGCCGGCATAGATTGTCGCGAGCTCCGCCAGATCCTCATTTTCCTTTTCGATTTGCGCAAGCGCATCGGCGAGCCTGGCCTTCCAAACGCGGAGCTCTTCCCTTGCCTCCGCAAGGGCTTTCCCATCCGGCCCTTTGTCATAGGCGGCAATGAGCCCGGTGTAGCTGGCGATCTCCGACTCCGCCTTCTTCACCCCGGCGTTTTGCGCTGGATCGGTCTTGAAGGCTTTTACCAGCTCGATCCTCGTTTTGAAAAGCCCCTTCGCCTGGATTTCCTTGAGGTACATTGGTCCCCCTATGTGATGTATTTCGTCGCCCTGGCATCGCGCAGGGTGATCGTCCAGAGCGGATTTGCGGCATTTTCATCCGCGCTCCATTCGAATGTCTGCCGCAGCCGATTGCCGTCTTGGATCGAAGGGTCGGCCTTCGTGATATAGACGAGCGGGATAGCGAGTGTGAGGGTATAGAACTTCCCCGTGAGAACGACATCCGTGCTCGTCCAGACAAAAGAAAGTGAGGTCGTTATCCCTCCCTTGAAAACGGTCGAGCGCGTGGCATCGCTCGTCGTGTCATAGAGAACCTCGAGCGTCCCCGTGAGCGCGCGGGCTTGAGCCTCGATCTCTGCCATGTTCGACCCCGCCGCCTTCAGCGTGAACAGGTCGTCCTCGACGTTGTTGTTGAAGCGGATCGTCCCGCCCTCGACATCATAGGGAGCGCCCCCCACCTGGGCTGCGCACATCGGGAAGCTGAAAGGTTTTAGCGAGGACCTGGAGAGCGTGTCGATGGTGTCTGTGATCTCATCGTATCCGCGGACAGAGAATGTCGCCCGCAGATAGTCGAGCTTTTTGACGTCCAGAGTCATGCTGTCGAGCTTGCAGCCCACGTAACCATAGACCGCGGCGATGCGGTCCACCGTCAGTGTGAGCTTCGGCATGCTCGATGCCGCGACGGCCGACATCGGGGTGAAAACATGGTCATAGACAGCGCTGCCGCTCACCGCCGCAGGCGATGCCTCCGCGCCCATGACGGCAGAGATCAGCAGGCCGATCTCATCGGGGTAGGCAATGACGGAAAAGTCTCCCTCGATCTTCACGCCGAGGATATCCATCACGCCCCCGCCGCGAGTCCCCGTGAGGATGTCGCGCCGCTTGTATGCCGGCACGTAGCGCAAATTTTCCTTCGTGAAGGAGAGTGCCTGCGACTGCGCAACGATCGTCGAGAAGTTCGATTGAACGCCAGCCTGCAACTTCGCCCCGGTTCCTGAATACATTCCCTTACCCTCCCTCAGTCTCTACTGAGTAGTTTCTTGATCTGCGTTGTGATGGTTGCGATCCTGACCGCCGGAGACTCCGGGTCACCCGGATAATATGCGATTCCGCGAGTCGAGATCATGTTCGCGTTCCCCCCCATGGAGCGATCGTCGCGGATCATTTCCCGCACCGCTTCAGTGGTGCGCAGAATCCTTTTCGTTCCGCTGATCGGGTCCCCTTCGGAAATCGCGATCATGATCTCTGCGGTGACGCTGAGCTCGTCATGCCCGCTATCGGCATCGCTTTCAACGGGCGCCTCCGTTGGATAGATCAGGATCATCGGGTATTCCGTCTGCCCCCAGGGGTCGGCATCTGAGACCTGCACATCCTTCGGGGTAGCCAGCGTGACGGGGTCCGCGGCTTTCACGGCCATGATGCCCGTCAGATATGCAGCAATGCCGGCTTTAATCCAACTCGCCAGGTTGTAGAGGATGTCCTCGACGGGGCTCTCATAGGTCCCCGGCATCAGCTTTTCCCCCATTCTGCCGTGATGAACTCCTCGACAGTCCGTGCCGCGATGTCCTGCGCTTGCCCGCTGGCGAAAGTGTAGTCAAGCGCGGACCTCAGATAGGGCCGGCGTGGGATCGTGACCGAGCGCTTCAGGGCATACATGAGCACCATGGCCCCGCCGCGGTTGGCCTTATTCCTCGCGAGCCATATCGGCCGTCTTGCCAGGAAGAGCCGCCCATCCGACGATCTGATGGGGAAAAGGTCCGTAAACGCGCGCGGGGACTTGCCCTGCGCCATTTGATCGAGAGGGATCGCCAAGTATTTTCCATGCCTCGGCACGATCGTGCCGCCGTACTCGTGAATCCTTGCATAGGGAATGTTTGATCCGATGCGCACAGAGAAATTGCCGTCCATAACATAGGAAATGGATTTCCTGAGAAGCCCGGTGCGCACATGAAGCGCCTGGCCTGTGAGGAAGTATTGCTTCGAGTTGCCGACGACGCGCTCTGCGATCCTGCGGAGCACGATATTATGCATCCGCGGTATTTTTTTCAGCCAATCGTCGAATGCGGCCCGGACTTTCGTATCGTCGATCTCAATGCGGTAGTCCAGCATCAGGATGCCGCCTTCCAATGCGAGACATAGGGATCGAGGAGATCGCGCGCGATCTTCGGCGCACCCGAGTCCAAGACTGTAATGCCTCCCTGCAGGATATTGATGCCGGTATGCGCCCAGGCCTTCGTGGTGCGCCGCTGCCAGATGTAGCCGAGCAGCTCGTAGGAGCAAAGGACCAGGTCATAAGGGACGGGATCAGTGCTGTGCGCATAGCCCGCCTCATATTCAACTTTGATATTCTGGATTCCCTCGGTGAAGACGGAGCTTACGAGCGCGACAATGCCGGGATCGGATTCGATGCGGATGTCCGCGGAGGCGAATTGTGTATCCGCGCCGAATGCGCCATCGAGATCATCATAGAGCTTGATTTCGGCGGCCGTGGAATTGATCGGATAGTTCTTCAGAAAAAGACGTTCGCGGCCGCTGCCGTTGTAATACTCCGTCAGCGTGCGATTCTTCAACTTTCGCTTCGTATAACGTTCCATCCAGTAGACGACGCAGGCGAGAAGTTGCCCGCACATATTCTCCGTCGCTGCATCGCTGGACGTGATGTCGAGGTATAACTTCGCATCGGCCAAGGTGACGAGGAAATAGGTGCTTTCGTATGTCATGCCGTCCTCGATTTCACGTTGAAGAACTTCCCCTCTGTGCTGGTATTGTAATTGCAGCGCTCACATAGGCCTATCCATTTCCCCGCTGCGTGCTCGCGCTTTTTCTCCAGCCGCGCGGGATTCTCGATGAGCTGCTCGATACTGTCCGTGAGGATGTTTCCGAAATCCGTCACCGCGTGGAAATCATGGGCGCACGATACAACCTTCCCGCTGGGCAAGATGCAGATTTTGTCCAGATAATCACAGGGGATGCGCGCGACACGCCGGAATAGACGCAGTGTTTTGTCTTGCTTGCCCTGGTTGTCATATTTGTAGGAGACGCGGATCCCGCCGGGGAAGTCGTGCCACTCGCGGAGGAGGTCGGTCTCGGTGCCCTGATTCCCTTCGTACATGAGGCAGTCGAGACGTACCTCTTTTATTTTGCGCAGCGCATCGTATTGCGCGCGGATGTTCGCCCGTACCGAATCGAATGATGCCCCGACCGTGTCCTCATACGTCTCGCGCGTTCCTCCGTTGAAGCTGATCACAACCTCATCGACATCTGGGATCGTGTCTAGGGCGATCGCGTTCGTCGTCATCGCGAGCCAAACGCGATTGTCACGATGAATGAGCTCGAAATAGGCCCGGTGATCTGATAGGCTGTAGAGATCGCCGGTATTGTTCAGCATGACCTTCGTGATCTGCGGCGCAGCCACGAGCTTCTTCCAGATGAAGGCGAAGTTCTCAAGACTCATGGTATCCCCGGGGATCCCCCAGACGGGGCAGGTCTTGCATTTCGCATTGCAGCATGTGGTCACGCTGATCTTGGCATCCATTAGTGGATTCTCCTGATGAGCACGTTCCGGATATACCCTCCATAAGCAGAGGTGAACACGGTGCGATCCGCGAAAATCTCCGCGTCGAGCTGGCAGAGACGTTCGACGAACACGCTCGATGTCTCCATGGTGAACTCGCGCAGGTGACCGTGTGATACGGCGCGGGGTAGCGGCAGGTCCCTGTTATAGTAGCGAGCATTGGCACCGTTCAGCGGGAACGACAGGAGTAGGCATCCCCTATGCTCCACGAGAGAGAACAGCCAGTCTGCCACCGCATGCAGATCGCAGGGGAGGTGCTCAAGGACCTCAGTTGCAATGACGAGCTCGGCCGCCGGGAGCGCCGGCATGTCGCACAGGTTGATCTCGACGTTTTTCGAGCGCTCCCCGAGATCGCGATATTTCCCCAGGCAACCGAACGTCACGCGGGAGGCATGCCTGAGAGCCCAATACCACGACGTGAAGGGAAACGGCGTGCCTAGGTCGTAGACGCTCTCGGGGATGATCCCCTCGTCCTCCATGAGATGCCAGAAGGCTAGCTGCGCCTGAAATCTCGGCAAATGGCCATTGAAGTACGGCAGGAGATCGGAAGGTCCGACGCTGGCGTCTCCGGGAAGCCAGGATGGAAGTTTCGCCTGGACGGCCGCGATGTATTCCGCATCGCCGTCCTTCGGGATGATAGGTTGCACAACCTCAATCGGCTCCGGAATCGCGGGTCTCTCGGCGGCGTTCTCCCGTTCGACCGCCGCAAAGTAGTCGATGTTTCGAGGGTACCTTTTCCGCAATTCCAGGAGCCTGTCCTTTGTCATGCGGCCCTTTCCTTCCTGCCGCCGGCATAGCGATCAATGATCGCTATGAACTTTTGCGCTGACTGCGCCCAGGTGAAATCGTTGCGGATGCGCTCCGATGCGCGCCGCCCTCGCCTTAGCGCCTCGTCGTAGTCCGAATAGACCTGCGCCATTCTGCGCGCCAGGTGTGGAGCATCTGCGGTCACGGCCTCCGTGGTGTGATAGTTTTCAAGGTGTCCGTCCTCACACCGCTTCACCGTCTGCACCTCCATCATGCTGAAGCGGAGTGGATAACCTTCCCTCTCGCTGATGAAATCCTTCGGCCCGCTCCAGGGCGTATAAATGCAGGGCAACCCCGTGGCCATAGCCTCCGCCAGCGTGAGACCGAAACCCTCCCCCATGGTCGGGAACAGGAAGCAGTGCGCGGCATGATAGAGCACGACGAGATTCTCCAGCGAGTAATTTCGGGTGTCCATGAAGAAATGATTCTTCATCGATGAGATGAGCCGCTCGGCCTTCGTCGTCTGCGTCGTCTTCAGGATTAGGACGGACCTTTCGAACTCGGCCCTGTAGCGATCCCGGAAGATCGCCCAGGCGATGGCCACGTGCTCATATCCCTTGCGCGGATTGCTCGCCCCGTTCCATAGGTACGTGAATTGCTCTTTGGCGCTCGGGAATGCTCGCTGGTAGAACGGGAAGCGTGCGCTGTCGACCCCTTCGGGGCAGCAGACAATAGGGCGCTTCGTGTACTTCGCGAAGACGTGGATATTGTGCGTGCATGGGACGACGATGAGGTCGGGGAACTGCAGCGGCGCGATCCACTCCTTCGGCAACGACTCTCCCTCGTACATCGTGTAGAGCACGTTGAACTTTCCGGGCCTGGGCTCGTAGCCGGAGGGCACGACGATGTGGACGGCGACGTCTGCTGAGTCCGTGATCTCGACTCCCTCGCCCAGGAGCGCCGCCTTGAGGTTGCGCTGGTGGGTTGAGTAGCCGTAGCCGTTGCCCGTCGTATTCCAGTCAGCCGTCCACTGGAGCTTCATCATTTCCCCTTGAGATGGACCCGGGGGTCTTCCGGCCCCCAGGCCCTTTCCATGTCGATGGTCTTCGGGACCGTGGCGACTCCGCACCTCTTGCAGTGCATCATCACCACGGCCCAATAGACCCGATGGCACGCGGGACACTCCCGCGAGGTCCTGAGATCCACGCCGGTCTAAGCCGAGGTCACGATCCTGCCGTACATGTTCGCCAGGTGCTGCGCGAACGCGTACCGGGTGAAGACCGCGAAGATCGTCTGATGCGCGAGCCCCTTCGTGTACGGGTCCACGAAGAAGGAGATCGCGTCGGAGCGCTTCCCGATGAGGAAGCCGTACAGATCTCCGAAGACGATGAACCCCGTGCTGGCCGCGCTCGTGCTCGGTGCCTGCACAACCTCCTGTGTGGGGAATCCGAGAATCGATCCGGGGGCGGCGGCGACCATCGACGGAAGGAAGAGAGGCCGCTTGTTGCCGTCCTGCAGGTTGTAGATCGTGTTCCAGAGAGTTGAGCGGTGGGAGTAGAACTTGAACCGCGAGCCCTTCACCACCTTCGCGATAATGGCCCGGATATCGGACTCCAGGAGCATCGAGAATGCCGCGCTGCTGCTTCCGAACGCGACTGAGTAGCCGGCGCTCTTGAACACTCCGCTCACCGGCGAGCCCGGTCCGAGGAACACACAGGAGTCGACGGTCTGCCCGACCGCCTCCGAGAACTGGTCGAGGAGCTGGGCGACGAATCCGCCGCTGACCACCGCATCCTCGAGGTCCTCGTTCGTCACGTGCGTGTAGCCGTCCAGGCGTTTGGCCGTCAGCGTGGTCTGGTCGACCGTCGGAGAGACGACCGCTGCCGCCGTTGCCTCGGTATTGACCGCCACACCGCTGAGGGATGAAACAGTCGCGTTCTCCTTGTTCACGAGTTTCACGTCTGAGCGCATGTTCTCGATGCGGCAGTTCTGCAGCGCAACAGACTCGTCGCGCGCATAGGCGTCCCAGACATCGCTCTGCTCGGTCGGCGTCAGGAATCCACCTGCCGTTGTCGTGCCCTCGTTCAGGCCTTCCTTGAAGTGAACGTCGACCTGGTGCCCGGGCTGTTTCAGGGCCTGGTCATAGAGATCGATCCAAAATTTTGCGACCCGCTCCGCGCGTTCAGGATCCGCCTTGAACTCCGCATGGATCACGGCGTGCTTCTCGCGGCTCTTGTCCGTGCCGCGCATGAGAGTCGCGATCTCCGCCTTGAGCCTGTAGCCCTTGTATATGCCCGGGGTGCCGACTGTGATGCCGCTGCCCGCGGGCGCGTGCCCTCCATCGATGCTGGCGCCGAGTCCCTGAAGCTGCGAACGCAGCTTCGCGCTCTCGCGCGTCGCCTCGTCGAGCTTCACGCTCGCCTTGGTCTCCGCCTTGAGGCGTTCTTGCTCGGCGATCTCCTTGAGGATTTCGTCCTCGAACGCCTGCTTCTTGGCCGGGTCGGTTTCCTTCGCGAGCAGTTCGCGAAGGAGTTTCAGTTTGTCCATATGGACCTGCCTTTCTTTTCGTATTTTTCCGCGACGCTGATGATCGGACTCTTGACGCTCGGCTCGCGCTCTTCCCGGTCGCCTGCCGGCTCGCGGTCTGTCGCGTGCTCTTGGTCGTGGTCCAAAGTCAGCATCTTGGCAATGGCTGCGAGCGGGGAGCCACGACGTGACTCCGCATCCCGCAGGATGGTTGCGTTTGCATTCGCGGGGACAGGGACGCCCGAAAGCTCGAGGAGTTCCCAGGATTTATAGGTCCTCACGTTGTCGATGACATCGATCTTCTCGAAGTCCGGAAGGAAGCCGATTGAGAAGCTAGACAGAAATCCCTCGTCGTAGAGGTACCGCGCTTCCTTGCCGAGTTCGGTATCTGCGAAAGCGATGTCGATGATTAACTCTTTGTCCGTGGCCTTCCCGCTGAGGGGCTTGCCGATGGGAAACGCGCCCCAGTTGTGGCCATAGAGGACGCTGCCCGTTTTCAAAAAATGATCGAGGTTCGTAATGCCGGATGGGATTACGCGCTCACCCTGCCGATCAATATCGTCGGTGGTGGCTCGAACCGAATAACGATTCTCGCCCTTGTCGCCCTTGACGATCGTACCCGTGATGATCTTCATGTCGCTTCTCCCTTTTTCATGCCGCACGCTCCAGCATCATTGCGGCGAATGCAACGAGTAGCTCCTCATCATCGCGCTCGATTAACATTTCGAGATCACGCCGCGCTTCCGAGAATTGCCCGGGGGCGGGAGCGGCCTGCGCGACACGAGTCGCGACGGCAGGCGGGAATGCGAGGACTTCGCCGCTTTGTGCAGGGAGTGGTGTCGACTGGAAGACAACGGCCGAAGCCGGAGGAACGACCCGCGGAGCCAGCATCGCATTCCATGCCCTGCTGAATGTGACAGTGATGTCGCCGGAAGGTTCAGCTTGATCTTCCGCCGCTGCCTCCTGGGGAGAGGCTGCCGCGTTCTGCGATGGCGCGAGTGCGACCTGTGATGTCAATGCCAGGAGGCTGATCGCCCCTCCAAGACCTTGCGAAGGTACCGCCATGGCCTCGGTGATCGCCGTGGTGAACGTCTGCCTGCCGAAGAAGTCAAACTCGGCCATGGCATCGATTCCCGTCTCGATTCTATTCCCGGTTCTGCGCAAGCCGAGGATCACGTCGCTCGCAGGATTAGGGAATGCGAAGTCGCCGAGCACGTCGATGGCATTTATGGAATGCGCCGGCGCAACATACGGCGTGTATGCCGGGTCGTGATCCTCGAAAAACGCCTCGACGGCAAGCGCCTCGAGCTCCGCGGATTGCGGCCCGAACGACGCGCGCCGCAGCCCGAGGATCGGAGAGGACATCAGCGAGGGGAATCGTGCGTCGTTTCCCATCAGCCCTGCCCTGCTTTGAAGGAGCCCTGGATTACGCCTGTCGTCGTCGTGGAGCACATGACCATGAACGCGAGACAGGCATCGTCGTAAATCTGCGGCATGCCGAGGAAGAACGCATCAAAGATGTCCCCGACGTTGGCAATCATCAGCGGGATCTCCGCGATGCGCCGCAGCAGAGTGATGCCGATGTCGCCGGCCGTGCCCGAGGCGACGGTTGTAATGAAATTCTTTGGAGCCTTCACACCGGTCGTCGTCGGGTCCAGGAGGAATGGGAACATCTGCCCCACGCTCTCGGCGTTCGCGGGATGCGTATAGGTTGCCACCTTGTCGGCATCCGCTTGGTCGGTGTAGGTGACGCTCCATGCGGAGCCCGTCGCACCGGGGGCGCCGTAGACTTCGCCCCAAATCTCCACCCCGGCGCCGAGCGCATCGGGTCGCGTTAAGGCACCTGGGGTTACAATAGCCAGGGTGGTCGGGTTGCCGCCGTTGGTGGTCAATCCCGAGCACTGCCAGAGGCGGTCGTAGAGGACGAGCTTGCCGCTGACCGAGCCCGCCATGATCATCTGCAGGAGATAGGATAATGCGGGGGCCACGGGATTGCCGAAATTGAAAGCGCCGATCGTCGCCTTTGTCGGCACATAGCCCGAGCCGATCGTGTAGGCCGGGGGAGTGGATGCCGCGGGAGGCCAGCCGGCGGCCTTCCAGAGCGAGTGCCACAGGCCCGCGCCCTCGGAGGTGAGGGAGGGCTTGAATAGGTCCATCTTTATTCCAGCGGCGAGAGCTGCAATCAATTTGTCACGCGTGTCGATCATCCGAGCGCCTCCTGATGCGTGAACGTCGGGAACAGAACTTCTCCATGCTGGACGATGGAAACAGTAGGCATCTCCAAATCACATCCGCTGCCAGTTATCCCGCATGTGCCATCGCCCATCGCCGTCGCGCCGTCGGCCTTGAAAAGCCGATAGAACTGCGCTGTGCCAGTTACATCGGCGTCGATCTCTTTCGCTATGGCGTTCGCCGTGATCAGTCCGTTCGATGCCGCGACAAATGCGGGGTTGCCGAATGTTCCTTCGGCAAGTTGGACCGCGGCGCCGAGTGAGGTATCCGCCGTCGCGGGCTTCGTGCCCTGGTAGAGCCTGATTTTCCCGCTATTCATCGCGGCGCCCCATGCATCCGCCTTCGCGCTTGCCGCGGTGGTCGATACCTTGATCTCATGCGCCATCGGTTTTCCCCTTCGCTCTCATTCCCTTCGCGCGTCCGTCGGAGTCTCGCTCAATCTCGAATGAACCCTCGATTGACTCACTCGATGGTAAGTTCACCCGAAGATTGATTACATGGGCAGGCGCGGTCTGCTTCGTGCGGATTCCCGCCAGCCTGCCATCGGCGTCGCGAACGATTGCAAAATCAGTCTCAGAATCCTCGGCGTTCTCGTTGGGTTCCATGTCCAGGGTCTTCTCCCCCTCATAAACCGGTATCATGATGCACCGGCAATTGATGACCTCAGTAGCATCGCCCGCGGGATCGAGCGGGTATTGCAGTCCGTTGGCGAATGCCTCATCCCAGGGCACGACCTTGCCGTCGAGATTCGCATGGGTGTCCCTGACTTTTGCGTCCCGTGAGGATATCCACTTCTTCGCTTTGGGGAAGGTCGTCTTCATGCCTTCATAGCGGCCTTCAGAATAGGCGCCGTGCACTTCTGTCCGTGCGATCGTGCGTGCGTGCCGGTCGAACTCGCCGAGTTGCTCCTTGATGTTTGCGACCAACAGATCCGCGGTCTGCTGCTCGGTCATACCCTCGGCGACTGATTGCGCCGTGGTATCGCGGATCACGTTCTGCAGCTTCTCCCGCACAGTGGCATTGACTTCTACGACCTTCGAGGTATGGCGCTGAATCGCGGCGAGGACCTGCGGGTCGGCGAGATCAAACGTAGAGGCAACGATAGTGCCCGCACCGGTCTCGAGCGCGAGGGATGTCCACTGCGTGACGATCTTGCCGAGCTCCTCGTCGGAGAAAATGTCGGAGAGAATGCCGGGATCGATCTCGCCCATCTTCACGACGGCCGCGCGCTGCGCCTTCAGAATCTTCTTGAAGAGCTTCACCGCGGCGTCATGGAAATAGCCCTTGATATCCTGACCGCATTTCACGACCATCGGCGAGGCCTTGCCGTTGATCTCCGTCCATGCCCTGGACCGTGAGGCCTTCTCTTCGGTGTCGCTCGTGAGCCGCAAGACCGGTGCATCAGTGAACGCCGCGGGGATTGCCTTCGTGGGTGTTGGCGCAGGGAGGGTGGGTGATTGCGGCCGAGGCTCATCCCCCCAGGGAACCTCTTCAAATCCGAGTTGCAGGCGTGCGTTGACCTGATTGAGTGAAAAGCCCATGGCAATCAACTTTACCCCGCTCTCTATTTTTTCAAGCCATGCCCAGTTCAGAGCATCAATCTGTTGCCTGTCGAAATACCCCTCAAACCCGAGCGGCACGAGAAGCTCGCTATTGATTTTATCCTCGATGCGGACCATGATCGGGACTTCAACGTCTGTCCAGAATCCGCGGCGGGAGGCAAGAGCGTTCGCATAATTGACATCCTCATTGATCGCGATCATAGATTTCGGAACGCGCGTGACCATGCAGATATCATCGCGCGTCAGTTTGAACTGCTGGATAAACTCCATGTCCCGCTGAGAGAGGCCGAGTTGCTTTATGTCGGCGCCGCCGTCGACGAGTGCAGCGCGGTGCGCATGCTGCACGCCTTTCCTGCTGTCGACCAAGCGCTCCCTCTCCTGCCGATATTGCTCATCGGTGAGAATGTCTTTCCAAGAATAGACTAGGGATGGAGTCGCATCATTTTTGAAAAAGTTGCGGTTATAACGCAGCGCATCATAACTGCTCTCAGCGCTGAGGCGCGCGGCGGACATGGGTGCGAGCCCTCGGATATCGTCTTTTGGATTCAGGTATTTATCAAACAGGACTTCTGCGCGATCAAGGAACACGCGCCTGCCGCCCCGCTGAATCCACCATCCGACCCATGGGCCAGTCTTCGCGCCAAGCCGTGCGGGCTCCATCGAAGAGGGATCAACCGGCCAGAGAAATGCAGGGACCCCGTCCGACCCGACCTCCCGGTCTTTGATGATGAACCATTCACCTTTGTTTTCGAGAGAAATAATAATCGCCTCCCAGAGTTGGAAGCGCGAGAGCGCAGGGTTCGGATGAGCGAACAGATCAACTATCCCTCCCGATTCGATGACGGTGTCGGTGCCGAGCTTCTTGATTACAAAAGGGACCTGGGCGATTGCGGCTTTGGCGTTCACGCAGGCATAGAACGTCGAGAGTTGCGAATATGGATCTGTGAGGCTGGAATCGTCGTCACGCGAGAAGATTTTCTTCAGCCGCGGGTCGTCCAGCTTGTAGGTGATCGTGCTCGCGCTTGCATCCTTGGCGATCGCCGCCAAGCCACGCATAACATTCCTGACTCCGCGCAATGCCGATCTCACGCCCATCCGATATGGGCCCCCCTGGGTCTGTGAATCGACTCCGTCGCATAGCGGACGGCTGCGATCCCATCGTTCTTGAAGTCCACGAACTCATCGAGGACGTTGCCGTGCTTGTCCTCCCGGTATTTGAAAAGCGGGATCTCCGCGGCGATGCCCGGGCAGCGGCTCTTGTGAATATGCATTTTGCGGTGCTTCATGAAGTCGATCCCGAACTTCTCGCTGCCCGGGCCCTTTTTCGAGGCAATCACATTCCAGCCCGACTGCCGCCATTCCTTGATGCGATCCGGCTCCGCACTGTCCGCGGTGGTCGAGGCATTCTTCACGCGGCTGAGGATCTGGCGGCTCTCGAAGTAGATTCCCGAGTCCTGGATCAATTCCCCGTTCGTGCGCTGCCGCTCGTAGACCTCGTCGAAGATGTACAGCTCGTTGTCCTTCATGCCGACAAGCTCGAAGGCGAAGGGGTGATTGAAGCCATAGTCCTGTCCCTGGTAGATGGCATCGAAATCCGCCAAGTCTAGCGGGAAATCCTCGATCACGTAATTAGAGAACACAACATTGCCGATGACGCCCCACTCACCCAGGGCATAGATCTGATAATACGTGAGGTCCTCATCTTTGAGAGCCTCGAGCTCCGCTCGATCATCGGGCGCGAGCCAGGCGTTGTCCTTGTATGTGGTCTTCAGCACCGTCGCGCGCTCTGGCGCCAGGGGATTGTCGAAGAAGCGGCCCTTGAGCCAGTGCATCGCATCAATCGGGTTGAACGTATACGTGACCTGCTTCGGTACGGCCGCGTGACCGCGGAGGCGGAGGCGGAGCTGTCTGTCATCGGAGGGCGTGATCGCGCTCGCTTCCTCGACCCAGATATCCGTGAGCGGCCCGGTGACGAATGTGAGCGACTTTAGCTTCTCGGGATCATCAAGCCCGCGGAATAACATCTGATTGCCGTTGTGCTTGCAGGTGATCGAGAGCGGGTTGATTGTTACATGAAAGACATCACGCAGACCCCACATATTGATGACCTGGTTCATCTGCGCGAAGGTGCTGTCGCGGTTCGCCTTATCGACCTTGCATACACCCATGATGTTATGCCCGCGCTTCGTCACCATGCGGTAGACGTAGCGCTGCGCCGCGAATACCGACTTCCCGGATCCCGCACCGCCATAGAGCACGTTGAAACGTTTGGCGTCCCAGAGCAGCGGGTAGTAGACAGGGTTGATGACCTCGGGAAGACGCGAGAAATCAATCTTCAGTGGGTTCGTCTCCTGGCTTCGGTGGAGGAACGACCTCGACGACATCGACGTGAACGTCGAGCTCTGCCTTGCGCTTGCCATGGAAATCGGCAAGAAGCTCAACAGCGCGCATGCGAGTAGCGTTGTCCGTATGATCGCCGAGCGACTTGTCCTGGTAGTATTTTGTGATCTTCGCGCGGAGCATCCGATTGAGCTCACGTGCAAGACGGAGCTCGCCGAGGTCCGCGGAGTCGAGGACAGAAGGCCAGACAACTTTTTTTTTATGCGCTTCAGCATGCGGCTGCCGGCCTTGCTACAATTCTCGACGCTGACTTCCGGGCTGATCAGGTGATAGGCATCGGCCAGTGACAGGCCATGCAGGTAATGCATGGTGAATCGAGATTCGCGCGGCGTCAGTTTTCCAAGTTCTGCGATGCGGCCCAGGGTAACCCTCCCGGCTGGCGAAATGTGGAGCGCTGGGAGGAAGTCAGCGCTCCCGGGGTTCTGGCCCCCATCATTTCGCCCTCTCACCCTATCCGTTCGGATTTTTTGGGAGTCGTGTTCGGATTTATGTTCGGATTGATAGCATCATGGATCGCGTGAATGCAGCCGGGCATAGCGAATCCGATCGTAGCGGTTCTTTATTTTTTGATATGCAAAACGTCGGGCTTCATCGCCGAGCGGAGGATTCTTGAGTTCACAGAGTTTCATCCATGCTTCCGAATGCGCGTCTTTCTGATCTTCAACGTTGGAGAAATGGCGCCGAGCCTGCTCCCAGATGTAGCGGTCAAGCTCGGCGTCCCCGCACAGTTTTAAGATTCGTCGATTCACTCCCCCCCCCGGTGTGCCGCGAAATTATGGCCGCTTTGGGTTCAACCGCCGAACCGTCCTCGCCTCGCCTCGCCCTGCCTGGCCTCGCCTCGCCAGGCCAGGCCTGGCCCAAATAATCTTTCATCCTGTCAATAAATACTGGCTGCGATGGATTTTCAAATTCCCGTCGAGTTTCGCCAGTTCCGCGCACACCACCGCATCCGACTTACCAATGCTGCGGCGAGGGAGTATTACATGAATCTGGAATTGTTCAAGTTCAAGGTCCCGCCTTTTCTATCGCGTCCGCCACGTCCTGCACGGAGCGCGCGACGAACACCAGCGCGCCTGCCTGGCGAAACTCGCGCATGACCTGCTCCTGATCGGCGCTCACAATTCCGTCGGGCCCTTTGACCTCGACTTGGAACATCCGCCCGGTCTTTGGCATGCAACCAATGATATCAGGCGCGCCCTTTCGATGAGGCCGCACAATGCGCACTCCGCCGCCTGGCAGATAATGGAGGCCGTGCGTCTGGATCGCGGGAATGTGGCGGAGGCGCAGGTACTGCATGATGTCGCGCCCGATGTCGGACTCACGGGGCTCAATCATTGCTATCCCTTCCCTCCTTCGCTTGCCTCGACCACGATCAGGTATCGCAATAGCCACCGCATTCCAAGCTGACATTACCGAGATTTTTCTCGCCGCCAGCATCCGGCCCCTTCGGCAAATATCCTGCCCCGCGGCAAGCCGCACATTCCTCCATGCCGTCCCGCAGCGCGCCGGGGGGAGAGGGGGCGGGGTGCCTCCGATCGTAGGGAACATACTCGCCGTAACACTCTCCCCATGTCCTGCCGTGCTTGTGATAGAAGCCACCTTTTCCGTCCGGCATAGTGACGCGACCACCAAGGTCGATTCGTCCGCACTCCTTGCACTTCCACGGCCCCATCCATTCCCCCGCCTCCCCCGGCTCGGCGCGGGCGAGGATGGCGCGGGCCGCAGCCATTGCATCGTTCAGCTCTTGCCCTTCGGCCACCGTGATGGGCTGTACAAGTCCACAGCGTTTGTCAGTTGCTCCTGACTGATCCGCGGAATAGGCGTCGGCCGCATCAACCAACCGCGCCAGCGCATCAAGGTCGTGCGTGTTCATCTATTTCCTCCTTGCTCTTTTCCCCCGCCGCGGGATCCCCGGGGATGTCGTCCTCGAACGTGTCAGGGGGTGTTTCTTGGAGCGCAGATTCCCGCTCATACTGCGCAGTCTTACTTTTTGAGCAATCATATTTGTGCGACCCTCTGACCCCACACTCAATGCATGGCGTTCCTATTGGGGCCTCATTCAGATAGCTTTCAAACTTTGTTCCGAAAAGCGTCAGCGGCCGCAGGTAGCCGACCATTTTCGGATCGCGCAACCACTGAGCGCACTTTGATTCGATGACCCGTTCAAAGTCCTGGAGACGGAATCCTTCATGCCACCTGGCTTTTATGAGTTTTCGGGTAGCTTCCGCCTCAGCCCTGAAAGACGTGTGAGCGAAGCGGTTGAGAAAATCGACGACTTGCGAGTATTGTATTGGCTCCTTCTCCCTGCTCTGAGAGTCTACTAAAGTCATCACGGGGTCGGGGACCGTATCGGTGCCCGACATTGAATCTTCTTCCGTTCCCTTCCTTCCATTCCCTTCTTTCCCTTCCATTCCCTTCATCGCGCCAGGGTGCGGCGCCGGCGCACCTTCCTGCGGGAGCACCGCACCTTCCTGCGGGATGTCATACATCGTTATCCAGCCTATAGTTACGAGCCGTGGCAAGGCCTCGACCCACACCTCGATTGGAATATGCGTCATACGAGCGAGACTGTCCGCATTGATAGGTTCGCCATGTCCCCGCAGGAGGGTGCCGCGAATGTCGCACCTTGATGCGACTTCCACGAGCGCACACCAGGCGCCGAAATGAGCTGGCCCGTTCGGATGGTGCAGAAGCCTAGTGTAGCCATCCCCATCATGACGATTCGGCATCGGGACCCACGCCATTTTCTTCAATTCGCGCGTGCGATTATTCTCGTAGTGCTCGGCCCATCCGACGATCTCAATCACTGGCATTGTCTGGCTCCTGATATCCCCGGATGTCGCCGTATTCCTTCAGGTTCATAATTGTGCGCGGATCATAGTTTCGGTTTGCTTTTGATTTCGGCCTGGCAATAGCGTGCGAGAGCGCAAGATTCGTCAACGTCGCGGTCATTATTTCCTCATAAGATTTCGCCAACCTATCCAGGTGGCCGCTCGAATGGCACGCGCGGCAGAGCACGGCAAGACAATTCATGGCGCGGAACTCTTGCCCGCGGAAAGCGTAGCTTCGATGATGGACGTCAAGATTTCTTGGAGATCCGCAGGCGGAGCATTTTTCATCTGCCATGGCGATGGCATTCTCACGGATGATCGACCAATACAACGTCTGGAGATATGCGGGGTAAAACAACGCTTTGAGGTGGCGTGTGTCGTGTGGTGTGGTTATTTTCTGCACGAAAGAGAATCTTTGCGCGGGAGTGCGCAGAACTTGAAAGAGCTGCTGATTGCATACGGCTGTTGATTTCCCGCACAGATCAATTTTCGCCATTCAGTCCCCGTCCCAGTCCACGATCTTCATGTACGTCACGTCCCCTCCCTTGGCCCTTTCATCCGACAGCCTCCTCGGCTCTGTGGAACGTCCGATTCATAAACTTGGACTGGTTGAAGTTCATGTCCTCACGGTCGATCTTGGCGAGCCAGTCGTTGACGAACGTCTGCTGGTACTCATCCAGGAGCTCCTCGTGCCGCTTCAGGAAGGCCAAGCGCTCCCGCCACCGTTTGCGGGTCTCCTCGGATACCAGTTGCTCCGGGGGGAACAGAGGGCGCTCACCTTTCATCGCTCGCCCCGTGACGCGCCACAATGTGGCGACGTAAAATCCAGCATCGGCCGGCCCGCGACCGGTGCGAGGCGGCGCTTCTGCAGCTCGACGTACTCCGGCTTCAACTCGATGAGGATTGCCCGCCGCCCGTATTCCAGCGCGACCTCGGCCACGGTTCCGCTGCCGCCGAATGGGTCGAGGACAGTTCCGCCGATGGCCGGGAGGCCGCAGGTGCAGGCCGCATGCGGATGCCAACTCTTGCCGATCAAGCCGCCCGATTTCTCCACTTCCTTGACCCACGGTGCGCCGCACTTCGGGCATGCGTGCTCGGGGCACCCTGCGAGGATGCATGGCTGCACGAGCTTGCGGGGGAACGTGGCGAAATGCGCCTCTTTATATCCAAGCGGGTTGACAATAAACGCGAGTGGATCGCCCTCCTCGTCCGTCAGGAGTCCTTGCCATGACTCCATAAACCAGTCCGCATTGCGGCGATTGCGTTTCTCGACAGGAAGGGCGAGCGAAGCCTGGAAAGAGCGGTTTGCGGCTATTCCCGAGCCGGCCTCGGATATCTTTCGTGTCGTTCCTGCCATTACCGCCCTCATGGGACCGTTTGTCTTGTTCCCGCCATTGGCGCGGAAGCTTCCGACTTGCTCTGCGAGGTTCTGAGAGATGCGGGCATTTGTTGCCTTGCTCGCTTCGCTCTTTATGGCTTCGGCATCCCAGAAGTAGCGCGCAGACTTGGAAAACAGGAACATATATTCGACGGCAGTTGCGGGCCGGTCGGTCACGCTCTCGGGCATGGGGTTTCTCTTTATCCACGGACATGCAGAGCGCAGATACCAGCCGTCGGCCTGCAGCGCGAACGCCACGCGCCAGGGGATGCCGACGAGGTCCTTTGCTTTCAGGCCGTCGATGCGCCCGGTCGGCTTTCCGATCCTTTGCCCGCCCTGATAGCGTCCCTCTTCGAGGCTCCCATGCCCGACGCCTTCGATCCCGCCACGCCCTCCTCCGACATACGAATCGCCTAAATTAATCCAGCATGTTCCATCCTTGCGGAGCACGCGGCGCACGGCGCGGAACACCTCGACCATCTTGGCGACGTACTCCTCGGGTGTGGCCTCAAGGCCGATCTGCGCGTCGATGCGACGAGCGCCGCACCTGGGGCAGTCGCGCCCCGCCGGCTCTTCCCGATGATTTGCGCTCGCCGATCCGTTTCGGAAAGGGTCCGCGAAGCCCTCACGCTTCTCGTGCTCTGTGCTCTCCTTCACGATACGCCGGTGATCGCACTCCGCGCTCCCGCCTTCCCACTGGCCCGTGCCGTAGTCCCGCAGGCCCCAATACGGCGGGGAGGTCACGACGCAATTGACCGACTCCTCGGGCAGTCCCGCGAGCACAGAGAGCACGTCGCCGGTGTAGAGCGTGGCGTCGCCGACTCGCGTCATATCCGGTCCTTCGGCTGGCGGTAGGGAAGCCCGGCGAACTCGAATACCGCCTCTTCGCTCTCCATCCTCCTGATTTCGCTCCCGCGCGAAAAACCTATTCCGTAGGGGTTCCATTTCCAGCCGCGGTCGATCGCTGCCATACAGATGCGCAGGTTCAATTCCTTCGGCCCTGTGCGACAGACAAGGTAGTTGAACCAGTTCTCCTCCGTTGCAGTGAATAGGTCGACGTGGATCCCGGAGGGGATGTGTACCATGAGCTTGTTCTTGGGGCCGTACATCTCGCTTCCCTTGGAGTTTAGGCGGCGCCCCAGGATGCGTGCTCGCTCCAGCCCGTCAATCCGGCCGCCCGCGAGGCTCACGGTGATCGACCGGAAGAGATCCTCGGGGTCGGGCTGCTCCTGCATGACCGGGATGTACAGGATTTCGATATCCCCCACGTCTGGCTTTTGGCGACGAAGCGATCCCGCGATCTTGATGCGCTTGCAGCCCGGCCGCAGATGATTGCAGATGTCCTCAGCGATGCCTTCCGCGACGATCCACGGATAACGAGGCCTATCGTTCATCCCCCTGTTACCTTTCGCTCCGCGAGTTCACGCCGAACGCGAATGTTATGATTGTGCTCGAACGCGAAGCCCTCCCCGAGCAGGCCCGCCATGCGGATGTTCTCGGAGATCACGCGCTCATTTAATTCCTGCTCTTCTATCAGCCGCGCACAGACCTTTTCGTACTTAGCTTGCAACTCCGTGTTACACTCGCGCTTAAACGCCACCTTCGACTTTCGCGTTCTGATTGTTATGACGATTCCGTTGATGATGGGTGCGAAGAAACCTATGACGGCGCATAACACGAGGAAGGCCGTGAAAAGCCTTCGCGGGTCGACGTGCAGGACGCGCTGTAATATCGCGTTGAGGATCATAAGATTATCGAGCTGGATTTGTCGTATTGTGTCGATGATCATTCCCCCTCCCTATAGGTAAAAAGGCTCATTACAAAAAAGCGCGACGCTGCGCTATGCTTTCACAGTGCCGGAGACGGTTGGCTCGACTCCGGCGGCGATCTGTAGATACGGGTATTCGCTTTTCTCCCGCGGCGCCTCCATTCCCTTTCTTTAGGATTCATGGACTCGCCAACGGCGAGCATCTGCTTGCTTTGACAAGACCGGGCGGCAGGAGGGAGAGGCGATGGTGATGATCTGATTGATTGCCAGGGCGCTCATTCTACGCCCCTCCTCATCTCGATCTTCTGCCCGATAGCCTCCTGGACCTCGGGCGAGTGCGTGATCATTGCGCGGCCTCCTTCCAGCGGTTGCCGCGTATGATGTTGTCGATACTTCCGGTGCGGAGATTGAACCTCTCAGCTATTTCCCGGCTGGATTTTCCTTCAGACTTCATCCGGCGAATCTCGCGTGCCTTCTCCATGGTGAGTTTGACGCATCTTCTGTTTCTGAGATTCTCTGTCGGGGAAAGCCAGCGGCAATTCTGTGGTTCGTAGTTGCCGGACGAGTCGATACGATCGATCTGATGCTTCTGGCTTGGCGGTTCTCCCATATCGGCCAGGAAGGCGATGAAGGATTCCCTCCATCGCCCGCAGAC
>Ga0315281_10001392_pt1 | contig 35625 bp, 28 predicted proteins | sample YL17G07_0_MG_FD_204540 | JGI IMG/M metagenome (GOLD analysis project Ga0315281, IMG submission 204540) | Sediment microbial communities from Yellowstone Lake, YNP, Wyoming, USA - YL17G07_0 | ecosystem: Environmental > Aquatic > Freshwater > Lake > Sediment | place: USA: Wyoming | collected...
GAGTGTTTGCAGCGCCGTTCGGACATCAGCCGGGAAAAGTTTCGGGAGCACTGGCGCAATCACGAGCATATCGGGCGCCGGGCCCATGAGATGGGATTGCTGATGGGTTACATCCAGAATGACACGCTTCTGGGAGATGCCGGTCGGGTTGCCGGGCTGGGCAGCGGACAAGTGCCTTTTGATGGAATCGTGGCCGCTTATTTCCACAGCGTGACGGCGTTTAAGGCGCTGGTCGCTTCGCCGCTGGCTTCGCAAGAGTCGTACGAGGACGAGAAGAAGTTCATAGATCACAGCCGCTCGGTGGACATGCTGGCGCGGCGGCACGTCATCCGGGATGTTGTCAGGTAAGCAGAATGCAGCGAAGAACTGCGCGGCGATGCCGGCGGCAGAAGATGGATTTGCAGGTTAATCAAAGATAGAAATGAAATTTCGGTCTAAGGACATAAGCGAATGATTAAGATTGTTTCCTGTTTGCACCGTCTTCCGTCGCTCTCGCGCCAGGAGTTCCAGGAGCATTGGCGGGAACGGCACGCGCTGCTGCTCTTGGAGATACCGGTATTGCGCGCCTACGTGCAATACCAAACGGTGGGCACCAATCCGATGTCGCGGCCCAAAGTGGGAGATGCGGAACCATTTGACGGGTTTGAAGTGTCCTACTGGGATAGCCTGGAGGCCTTTCGGGAAGTCCTGACAAGCGACGGACGCTATGCCGCGGCGCGAGAGGACCGCAAGCTGTTTGTGGATGCGGCCCGTTCACCCGCTTCACTGGTCGAGGAAAAAGTAATCGTGGAGATAGAACCGCCCGCGGAGATGGCGCTGGTCGAGTGCCACATGCATCGTCCAGGACAAACGCGCGCTGATTTTCATGCTTCCTGGCTGAGCGTCCACGGAGATTTCGGCAGAAAGATATACAAGACGGGGCTGATGCCGGGCTATTTGCAGAATCAAGTGGTGGACATGAATGCGGAGAAGGCGGCGTCTCTGGGGCTGGACCAGAAAATGTTTGACGGTGTTGGCTTTGCCTATTATCACAGCGCCGTGCAGCTGATTGCGTGTGCCAATCTGCCGATCGTGACCAAGGATGCCTACAAGGCGGAGGACGATTTCACGGACCAGAAGAAGCTGGGCAGCGTGCTGGCGCGCCGACACGTGCTGCGCTCCTGTACGCGCTAAGTTCTGGCGTGGTTGGCGCGGAGTCTGAGTTAACTGTTCGAGGAGAATTGGAATGAAGCCGTCTCCCAATCTTGATCGCCGAGACTTTCTGAAGACGAGCGCCGGTGCAGCGGCCGGGCTAGTCATCGGTTTCCACCTGTTCCGTGGGGTGCGCGCAGCGGACGGAGAAACGGGCGCAGCCTTTGCACCCAATGCCTTCCTGCGAATCGCGCCGGACGAGACGGTTACAGTCATTGTGAATAAATCGGAGATGGGCCAGGGAGTCTACACGGCGCTGCCCATGATTGTCGCGGAGGAGCTGGATGCGGACTGGTCGCGCATACGGGTGACGGCGGCGCCGGTCGCGCCGGAGTACTACCACGTATTTTTTGGGATCCAGATGACCGGCGCGAGCACCAGCGTCATTTCGTCCTGGGATCAGCTTCGGAAAGCGGGAGCAACCGCGCGAGCCATGCTGGTGGCAACTGCGGCGGCTGAATGGGGAGTGGATGCAGGAAGTTGCCGGACCGAGAGTGGTTTTGTGGTCCATCCGGCATCCAACCGGCGTCTTTCGTATGGATCGCTGGCAATCCGGGCATCGAGCGCTGTGGCGCCCGCACAGGTTCCGCTCAAAAATCCCAAAGAGTTTCAAATCATCGGCAAGCCGCTGCACCGGCTCGATACGCCGGACAAAGTGACGGGCAAAGCCCAGTTTGGGATGGACATAAGCGTGCCCGGCATGCTGATTGCACTCGTGGCGCGCCCGCCTGTATTTGGAGGCAAAGCGAGCAAATGGGACGCGCAGAAGGCGAAGGCCATTCCTGGTGTGCGGCATGTTGTGGAGGTCAGTTCCGGAATCGCCGTGGTCGCGGAAGGATTTTGGGCGGCGAAAAAAGGACGTGAAGCTTTAGCGGTCACGTGGGATGCAGGTCCGATGGGATCGTTTGCTTCAGCGGAGCAGAGGGAACGGTACGCCCGCTTGGCTGCGCAGCCGGGTATGTCCGCGCGGCGGAATGGAGATGCGGCCGCAGCGATCAATTCTTCCCCGACCAAACTGGAATCCGTCTATGAGGTGCCGTACCTTGCGCACGCGACGATGGAGCCTTTGAATTGTGTTGCCGATGTTCGTTCGGACCGCTGCGAGGTGTGGACCGGAACGCAAATGCAGAGCGTGGACCGGGATGCGGCCGCGCAAGTAGCCGGCCTGAAGCCGGAGCAGGTGCAAGTCCATACGGCATATCTGGGCGGCGGGTTTGGACGCAAGGCGGTTCCTTCGAGCCATTTCGTGCGCGAGGCGGTGGAGATATCCAAGAAAATCCAAACGCCGGTCAAGGTGATCTGGACGCGCGAAGACGACATGAAGGGCGGCTATTATCGGCCCGCGTACTGCCACAGGATGAGCGGGGGGCTTGGTCCGGACAAGAAGCCGACAGGATGGCTGCACCGGATTGTCGGGCAATCGATTCTGGCGGGTACGTTATTCGAGGCGCATATCAAGGATGGCATTGACGAGACTTCCGTCCAGGGGGCAGCCGAGATGCCCTACGGCATTCCCGCCGTTTCTGTCGAACTGCAGAGTCCGCCCGAGGGAGTTCCGGTTCTCTGGTGGCGGTCGGTCGGACATTCGCACACCGCATTTGCGGTGGAAAGTTTTATTGACGAGATGGCGCACGCGGCGGGAGCGGATCCGGTGGAGTACCGCCTCTCACTCTTGGAGAAGGGAGACCGTGGAGCTGCTGTATTGCAGGCAGCGGCCAAGGCCGCGGGCTGGGGTTCGCCGATGGGGAAGCATAGCGGGCGCGGAGTTGCGCTTCATCATTCGTTCAGCAGTTGCGTGGCGCACGTTTTCGAAGTAACGCAGGAGCCGGGCGGGCCATTGCGTATGAATCGAATTGTGTCCGCGGTGGATTGCGGACAGGTTGTCAATCCGGAGATTATCCGGGCGCAAATCGAGGGTGCTGTGGTTTTTGGTTTGAGCGCCGCGCTTCATGGGGAGATTACGCTGGAAAAAGGGCGCGTCCAGCAGAGCAATTTTCACAATTACAAAGTGCTGAGGTCGAATGAAGTTCCCCCGATCGAAGTGCACATCGTGCGGGGCGATGGCGCGCAGGGAGGAATCGGAGAGCCTGGCGTGCCGCCAGTCGCGCCGGCCCTGTGCAACGCAATCTTTGCGGCAACGGGGAAGCGGCTACGACGGCTGCCGGTTCTGGCATACGGCGCGGGCGGCTAGCGGAATAGCAGGACGAACAGCGATCCAGAAACAGAAGAAATGCAGTTTGAGGAGGGCGCAATGGCAGTTTCTTCCGTCGCAGAATACGAAGCATGGAAACGGCAGACCGAGGAGAGCCGTGCCGTGGTACAGGCCTCCATTGATGCGCTCAACCGCGGGGATGCCGCCGCGTTCCTGGGCAGCTTTGCCGACGACCTTTTGTTTGAGATGCCGGGGTACACCCCTGTCTCGGGGAAGACGAAGAACCTGGCTGAATTTACGGAATTGGTGACCAAGGTCGCCGGCTACGTAAGCGTGATGATCACGATCCGCGTGACATTGTTTCTGGTTGCGGGGGAATGGGTCGTAACGCGGGCGGATGGCCACGGGGTTACGAAACACGGCAAGAACTACGATAACCACTATTGCCATCTGTGGCGTGTGCGCAACGGGAAGATCAGCGAATTCGTGGAATACAACGATACGCAGCTCATCATGGATGTGCTGTGTGCCAAAGAGAATCGAGTTTAGTGCGGCAGGAAGGGAAAGCGAAAATGATTCCTCAGTTCAACGCCATCGGGCTTCAGGTTCGCCAGTTCTGCGATGTGCAGCAGAATCTCAAGCATCTTTCGAATTGCATGGACATGGCCTATACGCTGGCCTCCCAGGAATTGCCGGTGCGGCTGATCTGCCTGCCGGAGTCCGCGATCCAGGGTTTTCCCGTGGGCGCGCCGCCGATCACGGAAATTCCCGGTCCGGAAACTGAGTTTTTTGCCGCGAAGGCCAAGGCGCTGAATGCTTACATCATCGGCGAGCTTCTTTTCGTGAAGATACCCGGCATTCCGGAAGACCGCCTGTTCAATTGCCTCTTTATCGTCAGTCCGGAAGGCAAGATGATTTACCGGCGCGCCAAAATGCAGTTGGAGCGCATCGAGGCGCAATGGACGTCCGTGCCGCATGACGTCTGGGATGACTGGGTAAAAGCTTTTGGCGATGACCTGAACTCGTTCTATCCCGTCGTGGATACGGAGATCGGGAAGATCGGCTGCGCCGTCTGCATGGAGCGTGGCTATCCGGAAGTGACACGCGGGTTGGCGATGAACGGTGCCGAAATTCTGTACTTGTCCACGTATCACGAGCCGTTTGTCGGCAGCGGAATCTACGAGGCCGTGACGCGAACCCGCGCATTCGAAAATACCTGTTACGTCATTTCTCCCAATTCCGGCCCCTACAAATTCCCTCAGTTCGACGCGCCTTTTGACATCTGCGGCGGCGTCAACCTGATCGTGGATTACAAGGGTATGGTCATTGGACGGCACGAAACCACGGACGACTCGTTTGTTTGCGCGACGATTAACGTAGAAGCGCTGCGGGAGTACCGCCAGAACAACCTGGGAATCGGGAATTTCGTGAAGGATTTGCGAACCGAGCAGTACCGGCTCATCTACGACAAGCCCATCCATCCGAAGAACACACGCTTGACCGGCAAGATGCCCGATGCTCCTGCGCTGTATGAAAAGGAAAATGAAATACTGCGTGCCAGCATTCGAAAGCTGCAGAAAGACGGGGTCTATGTTCCACCGTCGCGCTGACCGGATTTGCCGTCTGCGAGTGGAAATACTTGCCGCTGTCTTCGGGTTTCTGCTGTGTGCTTCCGCCGTATTTTCGCAGGAGCATCCGGGAGTGGCTGCCCCGGCGCAGAAAGCGGATGGCGGCGGACTCTTCGAAGGCCGGTGCCTGATTTGCCACGGACCCGCGGGCCGTGCATCTCACCGCGACGCTCTCGCCAAACTGGGTGCCGCAGCCATCTACCAGGCCATCACCGCCGGGATTATGAAGCAACAGGGTGCGGGCCTCACGGAAGCTGAACGGCATGCCATCGCTGAATTTCTTGCCGGAGAAGGAGCGGGCACGGTCGCTCCTTCTCCGGTACCGGCATGCGGCGGAACGGCACCGAACTTTCCGGCTGAGGGGCAAGGTTCTGCCTGGAAGGGTTGGTCACCGGATCTTGAAAATACGCGTTTCCAGAGGGAGCAGGCGGCTGGATTGCCGGCCGGCGAGATCCATCGTCTGGAATTGCGGTGGTCGCTGGTATTTCCAAATGCTTCGACCATGGCCAATCAGGTGACGGTTCTTGGTGATTGGCTTTTTTTTGCCACACAACAGGGAACAGTTTATGCGCTGGATCCGGGGACGGGTTGCGCGAGGTGGACCTACAAGGCTGGAGTCGGCGTACGAACGGCTGTGCGAATTGAAGGCGGCCAAGTGTTCTTCGGCGATTTCGAAGCCAATGTGTACGCTCTCGATGCCCGGACGGGAGCGCTGCGGTGGAAGAGCAAAGTGGATGTTCACGCCAACGCGCGCATCACGGGTGCTCCGACGGCGTATGACGGGCGGCTCTATGTCCCGGTGTCGTCGCTGGAAGAGGGCGTGGCGGCGGATCCGGTCTATGCCTGTTGTACGTTCCGCGGGAGCGTGGTCGCTCTCGACACCGCAACGGGAAAGCAGATATGGAAAACCTACACGATCGCGAATCCTGCGAAGAGACAGGGAGTCAACCCCCAGGGCGTGCAGAGGCTTGGTCCGTCGGGAGCGGCTGTGTGGTCATCTCCCACGGTGGACGCGCAGCGCGGAGTCGTTTATGCGGCCACGGGAAACAACTACTCCCCTCCGGACAGCAAGACGGCGGATGCCATTCTGGCGATTAATCTCCACAGTGGAAAGATTCTCTGGCATCGCGCACTCCGTCCCAGTGATTTATGGAATGCGGCTTGTCTTGGCAAACCAAGTGCGAATTGTCCGGAAGGCACGGGGCCTGATTTTGATTTCGGTTCCTCGGCCGTGATCATCCGCAAAAAGGGCGGCCGGGACATTCTTTTGGCCGGGCAGAAGTCCGGCATGCTCTACGCGCTGGATCCGGACCGGCGCGGAACCTTGCTCTGGGAACTTCGCTTGGGGAAGGGCGGATCGGTGGGCGGAATTCTTTGGGGTTTTGCCAGCGATAGCGCACGAGCGTACGTGGCAATTTCTGATCAGGACGTGGGTAGCTATGAAGCCAATGGCTCGTTGAGCGCGGTGGATCTGGCCACTGGAAAACTTTTCTGGCGAACACCGAACCCAACAGACACGTGCGTGGGCCGTCCCAAGGGTTGTTCCATAGCCATCGCCGCTCCCGTTACGGCCCTACCCGGAGCCATTTTTGTTGGATCGCTCGACGGGCACTTGCGCGCCTACGATGCGGATTCCGGAAAGACGTTGTGGGATTTCGACGTGGTCCGTGATTTTACGGGACTGAATGGAGTTGTTGGACGCGGTGGATCCATCGATGCCGCGGGTGCGACGGTAGCGAACGGATTTGTATTTCAGACCGCAGGGTATGGCGCCTACGGTCTGGGCATGCCCGGAAATGTGCTGCTGGCTTTTGCGCCGGGTTTGCCGAAATAGCAGATCCCCGCAGGGGATGCTGCCAACGAGGAGAAGGAATGGCCGTTGAACTTACCATGCCGAAGTTTGGACTGACCATGTCCGAAGGGAATATCGTTCGCTGGCTGAAGAACGAGGGCGATCCGGTGCAGGAGAACGAATCGGTGCTGGAGATCGAGACGGAAAAAATAACCGTCGAGATTCCGGCTCCAGTCACAGGCCGACTGCAGAAAATCGTTACTCCGGCGGGCACCGTTGTTCCGGTCGGAGGAGTTATGGCGGTGATTGACCCGGACAAATAACTTCTACGTACGGCGGAGCGTGAGACTGTGCAGGGAGGAAGATGCCATGAAACGACTGGAAGGAAAAACGGCGATTGTAACTGGCGGGGGCCAGGGAATCGGACGCGCCATCGCTAGAAAATTTGCATTTCACGGCGCCACGGTCTGGATCCCGGACTATTTTCAGGACCGCGCGGAAACCACCGCCAAGATGATTCAGTCCGAAGGTGGCACGGCGTATGCCGACCAGTGCGACGTGACCGACGAGGCCAGCGTGCAGGCGATGATCGAGCGGGCCGCAAAGAAAATGGGAGGCCTTGACATTCTGGTGAACAACGCCGGAATCGAACTCCTGAAGTCCATCGAAGAGATCACCGTGGCCGAATGGGACCGCGTCATGGCTGTGAATGTGCGCGGCGTATTTCTCTGCTGCAAGCATGCGCTGCCGCTTTTTAAGAAAGCAGGGAAGGGAAACATCATCAATATGGGCTCCTCCGCCGGCTACATCGGCGCCCCGTTTCAGACGGCCTATTGCGCGTCGAAGGGCGCCGTTCACCAGTTTACGAAAGCCCTGGCTTTGGAATGCGGTGGGGCAGGGGTGAAGGTGAATGCGATCGCGCCGGGAGGGGTGAACACACCGATGCTGGATTATCTGGACGTTGAATTCCGGAAGAAGGGCATCGAGGTGAAGGGTTTTATTCAGAACCAGTTTGGAGGCATGCAGCAACCGGAGGACATCGCGGACATGGCCGTTTTTCTGGCATCGGATGAATCCCGGGTGGTGCATGGCGCGGCGCTTCTGATTGACGGCGGCCTGACGGCCAGCTGAAGAGTTATTCAAAGGACCGGAGGAGAACCATGGACGCAACTTTTCGCAAGTCACTTCTCGAACGGATGATGATTATCCGCGCGTTCGAAGACACAATCGGAAAACTCTTTTACAAAGGGCAAATTCCCGGATTCATTCATCTTTCCATCGGCCAGGAAGGAACCTCGGTGGGATCCTGCGCCGCGCTGCAGGATAGCGATTACATCGGGACGACGCATCGTGGACATGGGCACATCATTGCCAAGGGAGTGGACCTGAACCGGATGATGGCCGAGCTATTTGGAAGGCTGGACGGGTTCAACCGCGGCAAAGGCGGTTCGATGCACGTTTTTGACAAGTCCAAAGGGGTTCTCGGCGCCAACGGGATCGTCGGCGGCGGCATCCCCATCGTCACTGGCGGCGCCCTTTCCGCAAAGATGGAAGGAAAGGGCCGGGTGGCCATGTGCTTTTTTGGCGATGGAGCCAGCAACGAGGGCACGTTTCATGAGGCGCTGAATATCGCCGCGGTCTGGAAGCTGCCGGCTATCTACGTCTGCGAAAACAACCAGTACGGGGAATTTACCCCGTTGAAAGACGCCACGTCGGTCTCGCAAATATCCAAGCGTGCGGCAGCGTACGATATTCCCGGCGTAACCGTGGACGGGAACGACATCGAGGCTGTCCATCAAGCTGCAACGGAAGCGGTCGCGCGAGCGCGCCGAGGCGAAGGGCCCACGCTGCTGGAATGCATGACCTATCGCTGGCACGGCCATTTCCACGGTGAGGAAGCGCTCCTGGGCAGCCGAAAGTACCGGGAAACGGAAGAGATCGAGCGCTGGAAGAAACTGTGCCCGATTGCCAATTACAAAGCCAAACTGGAACGCGAAAAGGTGCTCACCGCCGAGCAGATCGCGGCGCTTGAGCAGGGCGCCACGGACAAAGTGAATGCCGCGGTGGAATTTGCGCAGAAAAGCCCGATGCCGACCGGCGAAAACGCGCTGGAAAATCTGTTTGCAGAAGCCTGAGGACCAAGGAGCCAAGGAGAATAACATGCGAGAGATTACGTATATTCAGGCGATTAATGAAGCAATCCGCGAAGAGATGGAGCGCGATCCGGCCGTGTTTGTCATGGGCGAAGATGTCCAGCTCTCGGCCTTCGGTTCGACCTCCGGACTGGTGGAAAAGTTTGGCGCCGAGCGCGTACGCAACACGCCCATCAGTGAAGCGGGGTTTGTGGGCGCGGGCATTGGCGCCGCGCTGACGGGCTACCGGCCAGTGGTGGAAATCCAGATCGCTTCGTTCTTCTGGGTGGCCATGGATCAGGTTTGCAACGAAGCCTCGAAAATTCAGTACATGTCCGGAGGACAGGCCAAACTGCCCCTGACGATTCGCTCGTTGTACGGGGTGATCGGGTCAGGGGCGGCGCAGCACTCGGAAACGATGTACTCCTCGTTTCTGAACGTTCCGGGACTGAAGATCGCGATACCCACGACGCCGTACGATGCCAAGGGGATGCTGAAGAGCGCGATTCGCGACAACAATCCGGTTCTGTTTTTTGAACACATGCGTTTCGGCGGGAAGAAGGGGCCGGTTCCGGAGGGCGAATATCTTGTGCCTCTGGGCAAAGCCGCGATCATGCGGGAAGGGAAGGACGTGACGATCGTTGCCATCGGCTGGGCGGTGGATTTGGCGCTAGATGCCGCGAAGAAACTGGAAGCGGAAGGCGTTTCCGCGGAAGTCATTGACGTGCGCTGTCTGGCTCCACTGGACAAGGAAACGATTTTGGCGTCGGTGCGTAAGACCGGGCGTCTTGTGGTTGTTGATGAAGCACATAAGACTGGCTGCGCAGGAACCGAAATCGTCGCCATCGCCGTGGAAGAAGCGTTTTCTTCGCTGCGCGCGCCGGTCCGGCGCGTGGCCAGCCACGATGTGCCGATTCCCTTCGCTCCGGACATGGAGAGCTTCGTGATCCCCAGCGCGGAAAAGATTTATGCTGCCGTGAAGGAGGTATTGGCATAGCGCGATGTTTCGCCTGGATGGAAAAGTTGCGTTGATTACTGGCGCGGGCTCCGGCATCGGGCAGGGCGTGGCCTTGCTCTTTGCCCGGGCTGGTGCGGACCTAACTCTTCTTGACGTCAATGAGAAGGGTTTGACGGAGACTGCGGCCCAGCTGAATGTCGCCGGTCGCAAACAACTGAAGTTGCAGACGGACCTCTCGGAGGCAACAGCGGCGCGCGCGGCGGTTGCGCGTGCCGCCGAAGAGTTCGGCCGGATCGACATTCTGGTGAATTGCGCGGGGGTCGCTCTCGTCAAACCATTTCTGGATGTCACGGAGGAAGAGTACGACCGCGTGATGCGCACGAATATCCGGGGCATGTTCTTTCTCTCGCAAGCGGTTGCCCAGGAGATGGTCAAACGCGGCACGCGTGGACGCATCGTGAACATCGGATCGACGGCTGGCGAATCGCCCTTCCCGCAGGCTTCGGTGTACGCGGTGTCCAAGGGCGGTGTGCGCCAGCTGACCCGTTCCATGTCCATCGAGCTCGCCGTGCATGGGATTACCGTGAACTGCATCGCTCCCGGCCATTGCGATACGCCGCTTTCGCGCAGCCACATTCCGAGTGAGGACGTCCGTCGGCAGATGATCGCCGGTATTCCCGTCGGACGCATGGGTCTGCCGGAAGACGTGGCTTGGTTGGCTCTCTATCTCGCCAGCGATCAGGCTTCGTTTGCCAACGGCGAGGTGTTCATTTTGGACGGCGGTAATCTGGCCGTCGGGCGGTGAAGTTGCCGCCCCGAACTTGTTGGGATGGCGTGCCGCTGGCAGTGGATTTGTTTTCAGTGGACGAGCAGGGATGTGATCGGGAGTAAGTTTGTGCCGCAGATCGAAGCGGCGTTATGTGCCGAACCAGGACAGGATACGGGACAAAGTCAATGTCTTCGCTGCCATCGCCGAACCTGAAGGATGTCGTGCTTGTCGCCGGACTGCGTACGCCGTACGCAAAGTTGGGAGGATCGCTGCGTTCTGTGCCCAGCGTCACACTGGGAAGTCATGTAATCCGCCGGTTGATTGAGAGAACTTCTCTGCCGGCCTCTCTGATCAGCGAGATTTATTATGGTGTTACGCTGCCTGCTGAGGTTGCCCTGGACGGACCCACGTCCGGTCGTCAGGCGCTGCTGCGCTCAGGGCTACCAGACGCGACTCTTTCCCTCACCATTGATCGCGGTTGCTGTTCGTCCATGACCGCTGTGCATCTGGGCACGCGCAGCCTGCGCTCACAAGAGGCGCAGTGGGTGGTTGCCGCCGGAGCGGAAAACATGGGGCGAGCGACATTTCTTGCGCCGCCCGGCCTGCGTTTCGGGCATAAGAGCGGCCCCATCACCTTCAAGGATCCTCTCTACCGCCTTGGCGCGGACATCGGCGGCAAGCCCGTCGCCGTGGACACGGGAGAAGTGGCTCTGGAGTGGGGCGTGAGCCGCGAACTGCAGGATGAGTGGGCCGCAGGCTCGCATCGCAAGTATTTCGAAGCCAAGGATAGGGGTTTCTACGACGATCACGTAGAGCCTGTTTCGTTTCCTGAGTTCAAAGGGTTCCTCGATCACGACGAGTTGGCGCGCCGTGAAACGACTCCCGCCTCTTTGGGGCTATTGAAAACCGTTTACGACAGCCCCACGGTGACGGCGGGCAATGCGCCCGGGCTGGATACCGGGGCTACCGCGCTGCTGCTGACCACGCGAGAAGCGGCGGTGCGGCAGGGATTGAAGCCACTGGCGACGATTGTGGGGCTTGCCAGCATCGCCTGCGCGCCCCGGGAGATCGCCGTGGCTCCCGGTCCAGCCATTCGGAAAGCTCTGTCGCAACTCGGTTGGGAGCCGGCATCTCTCGATGCAATTGAAGTGAATGAGGCGTTCGCGGCTGTTCCCCTGGTTACGGCTCGCTATCTGGCGCAGGGCGATGGGAAGCTCGAAAAAATCTTGCTCCAGCGCATGAATCCCTGCGGCGGGGCGGTGGCTATCGGGCATCCCACGGGCGCCAGCGGCGCGCGGCTCGTGCTGCAGCTCGCTTTGCTGTTGCGCGCACTTGGGGGAGGCCGCGGCGTTGCTTCGATTTGCGGCGCACTGGGGCAGGCGGACGCGGTTGCTCTCGTGGTTTATCCGGAAGGGGTCTGAGTGGAAACTGGGGCCATGCCGCGTGTCTTGCCACAATTCGTGCCGATCCTGACCTCGTTTGCGGGGCGCGTCAGCGGGCGGAACCTGGGGCAACTCCTCTCTTCCGGGGCGGGCCTAGCGCGTGCGTTGCTCGATACACAGAAGGTGGTGGGTCACGACGGCGTGTTGTGTTTATTTCACACTCCGCTCATGGCGGAGGCGTGCGCCGAATCGTCTTCCGGTCCGCTGCGTCTGCGGGCGTCAGAGGACGTTCCGCGTTTCGGGAAAATGCCGGTTCTTCTGGATGCGGTACGCGCACTGCGCCGGCAATTACCCCCGCACGCCATGGTCTTTGCCACGTTTGCCGGACCAAGCTTGCTTCTGTCGGATCTGACCAAACGGCAGAGCGGAGGGGATGCGCCGGATTCCGATTATGCCGGTGACGTCTTCCTGGGCATGGTACGCGCGGCCTTTGATTCCGAGGCGCAGGGCATTGCGGTGGTGGAGGAACGGCTGGTGGAAATTTCGCCAGAGGTGGCTTCCACGTATCGAAGCGCGAATAAACTGGCGGAGTTTTATGGCGCTGCGCAGATGGTCTTTCATCTGCCCGGTGCGCCGGGGGCAGGGGCATCCACCGGGGCCCACTGCTCGTTTTTCCTGGAGTCCGGTGGAGATCCCTGCCGTTTGGTGGCGGGAACGGGAGCCGCCGGCGAACCGATGCCGGCCACAACCGCCGGAGATGTGCCGGCGGACATCGCTCTCGATCGGATCAAGGGATTGCGGGAGCAAGTGCAGTCGAGCGGCCGGTAAAGAATGGATTTGCTGATGGCGGGCCTAATTGCGGAGCGAGCATGAACACGATTGATGTCGATACCGGCGGAACATTTACAGACGGCGTTTTCCGTTTTAACGGAACGGTGGTGACCACGAAAGTGGATACCACACCGCACAACCCCGTTCAATGTTTTGTGGAGTGCATCGAGTCCGGCGCGGGATTACTGGGGAAGGACGTCCGGGATCTGTTGCAGGCCACCGATCTGATCCGTTATTCCACCACGGCTGCCACCAACGCGATCATTCAGCGCAAAGGGGCTCGAATTGGCCTGCTGGTGACCGCGGGAGCGGAGAGCGGTTTGTATTTTGAGGGCAAGGGCAGTTCGCCGATTCTGCCTTTACTGGATAAGACTTTGGTGCGTGGCGTGAAAGAAACTGTGGACGGCTCCGGTTCCGTCCAGGCCGAACTCGACCCGGACAGCTTTCGGACGGCCGCCGAGGAACTTCTCGATAACGGAGCGCGCCTGTTGGTGGTGGCTTTCCGCAATGCGGCCCTGAATCCGGCCAACGAACTGCGCGCGCACAGTCTGTTCCGGGAATGGTTTCCGAGCCATTACCTGGGCACACCCTTTCTGCTGCTTTCGCACGAGGTGAGCTCGCGTTCGGGTGATGCCGAGCGCCTGCATAGCGCCGTCATCTCTGGCTATCTGCACCGCCAGTTGGTGGTTTATCTCTATAAGTGCGACGAGGCGGTGCGCACTCGTGGCTACAAACATCCTCTGCTGATCGTGCATTCAAGCGGCGGCCTGGCGCGGGTGGCCAAGACCAAGGCGCTGAATACCTACAACTCGGGGCCGACCGCCGGAGTATTCGGCGCCTCGCGCATCGCGCGCCGCTACGATTTTCCTCACGTGCTGACCATGGACATGGGCGGAACCAGCAGCGATGTCGCTTTCATCGAGCGCGGTAACGTCCGTCTCTCTTTCGATGTGCAAATCGAAGGCATTCCCGTGAATCTGCCCATGATTGATGTGCTGGGTCTGGGCGGCGGCGGTGGTTCTCTGGCCCGCGTCGAAAATGGGAAATTGCTCGTCGGCCCGGAGAGCGCCGGGGCCATTCCGGGTCCGGCCTGCTACGACCTGGGCAACGACCGTCCCACGGTGACCGACGCCGATCTCACCCTGGGATTCATCGATCCGGAGAATTTTCTCGCTGGCCGCCGCCGCATCAACCCTGATCGTGCCCGCCAGGCCTTGCAGAGTTCCGTGGCCGGGCCGCTTGGTGTGAGCGTTGATCAGGCCGCGCTGCGCGTGCGGAAGGTCTTGGCAACAGCTCTGGCTGAGGAGATTCGCACGGAAGCCGGACGCCGGTCCTTTCCCTTGCCGGAAGCGGTGTTGTTCGCCTACGGAGGCGCGGGACCCCTGCATGCCGCGGAGATCGCCGCGGTCCTTGGCGTCCGGACGTTTTACATGTTCCCGGAAAGTCCGGTTTTCAGCGCCGCCGGTTCGTCCACGATGAACGTTGAGCACCTTTATGAAAACCGAGTGCGGGCGCATTCCGGGCAGAGTTTCGGGCGCTTGCTGGAAGAAGCGATTGGGCAATTGAATCTCCGCGCACAAAGGGATATCCGCGGAGAAGGGTTTGATCCGCAGCAGGCCACGATTCGAACTGTCGTGGAGACCATGGATGGCCGGATTATTCCTGTGGAGGGCAGTGAGGCTGGCCCGGAGGTCAATGGATTGCAGGATGCCATCGTGCGTCTGACGGTGACTTTGCCTCCTTCCGAGAGCGAAAAGGCGATTGCACTGGTGCAGGGAAATGGAGGGACTCAGCCGGCTGTTTCCGAACGGGAAATTGCCTGGCCGGATGGACGCAAACCGACTCCGGTGGTCTCCCTGAGCGCCATGGAGGCGGGGAAGAAAATTCCGGGACCGCTGTCCATCGAAACAGGAGAAACCACCTGCGTGGTGCCCCCCGGCTGGAGTGCGGAGAAAGACAGTTACGGCGCGATTTGCGTGCGGCAGGATTGAGGGCCAGGACATGAGCCAAAGAATCATCACCGAGTACCTCGCGATTGACCTTGAAACGGAACGCTGGCTTTGCCGGCGTTGCCAGCGGGATCTGGGCAACGCTCGCGAGAACTACAAGCTGGGATTGGCGTTCCGGCAGCGCGACCCGGGAGAGATTCATTCCTCCGGCCTGGGCGAACCCCGCTATACGCCAGACCCGCAATGGTGCCGGCTGGTGGAGATGTTCTGCCCGGGCTGCGCAACGCTGATCGAGGTGGAATACCTGCCACCCGGACATCCCATCACCTATGACATCGAGATCGACATTGACGCGCTGAAAGCGGATCAGCAGAGCAGGAGCAAGCGATGAGCACGCCGAAGAGCAGCTCCGGCGCTACAATCAGCATCGACGTCGGCGGAACCTTTACCGACTGCTATGTCACCTACGACGGACAAGTTTCCTGGGGCAAGGCCGCCACGACCCCGGATGACCTCTCGCGCGGATTCCTCAACGCGCTGCTGGATGCCTGCAAGCTGCTGGGCATTGATGTTGGCAAGATGCTCAGCGCAACCGATATCCTGCGCTATTCCACGACCGTGGCCCTGAACGCACTCCTGCAGCGCAATGGCCCGCGTCTGGGACTCATCACGACGCGCGGCCATGAAGATATGCTTTTTATCGGCAATGGGCGTGCCTGGGGGGATGGCCTGCCGATCGCGGAACAGCGCAAAGTCGCTCAGGCGCGCATGCCGGAAGGATTGGTCGCCCGGGACATGGTGGTGGGGCTGCGCGAGAGGGTGGACTCATTCGGCAAGGTCATTCGCCCGCTGGATGAGAACGATGTTCTCGAAGCGCTGCAGTATCTGGTGGACCATGGCGTCCAGGGTATTGTCGTGGCTCTTCTCTGGAGTTCGGCCAATTCCGACCATGAGCGCAAGGTTCGTGAGATCATCCGTGAGGAGTACCCTGACGTTTACCTCGGCAATATTCCCGTGTTGCTATCGAGCGACATTGTCCCCAAGTGGCGCGAATACACGCGGACTACGACGTCGCTTCTGACGGGTTTTCTGCATACCGAACTCACCAACCAACTGTTGGGCATCGGTGATCGCCTGCGGGATGGCGGCTATAAGAAACCGCTGCAGATGGTGCAGAACACCGGCGGCGTGGCCAAGCTCTCGCGCACACGAGTGGTGGATACCTACCAATCAGGCCCCGTGGCGGGCATCATGGGCGGCGCCTATCGCTGCCGGTCGTTAGGGATTGAGAATGCCGTGTGTACGGACATGGGCGGCACGAGCTTCGATCTCGGGCTGATCGTTCGCGGCCGGCCGCGGTTTTATTCCGTGCGTCCGGTGATTGACCGCTGGGCCGTGGACTTGCCACTCCTGGAAGTTAAGTCCATCGGTGCAGGCGGAGGATCCATCGCCTGGCTTAATACTGCGTTTGGCAACCGACTGGAAGTTGGCCCGCAGAGCGCCGGCTCGATGCCAGGTCCGGCCTGCTACGGGATGGGTGGCACGAAGCCCACGGTGACCGATGCCGACGTTGTGCTGGGCTATGTCCCTCCGGATAATTTTCTCGGCGGACAAATGAAACTGGAGCCGGAGCGTTCCGTGGAAGCCATTCGCCGGTACATCGCCAAGCCCGCGGGACTTACCGTCGAGCAGGCCGCTTATTCGATCAAGCGCGTTGTGGACGGGAAAATGGGCATGGAGATTTTCAGGGAAGTTGTGCTCAAAGGGTTCGACCCCCGCGAATTTGCTCTGTTTGCCTACGGCGGAGCGGGTCCCACCCATTGCTGCGGTTACGCGGAAGCCCTGGGAATCCGGCGCATTTTGCTCTTTTCGGAATCTTCGGTGTTCTGCGCCTATGGAGCTTCCACCCTGGACGTGACGCACGTTTACGAGCGCGCCCGGCCTATGCCGCTCTACGACCCGATGACCGCTTCCTATTTGAGCGACATCGATGCCTTCAACCGCACTGTGGAAGGCCTGGAGAGTGACTTGCGCCGCGATATGCTGGCCGAGGGTCTTGATCTTTCCGGAATGCAGCTCGCTCTCGAGCTGGAGTTGCGCTATGGATCGTCTCCGGTCACCCAGAGAATCCGCTGCAAGGGATTGCGGCTGCGCGACCTCGAAAGCGTCCGCGAACTCTATCAGGAGTTCCGCGAACACCTCATGGCCCTCAGCCTGGGGATTGACCTTCCCGAAGCTCTCGTGCGCATCGAAACATTCGTCTTGCACGGAAGTATTCCCACGCCCGGACGGCCCACTGCCACTCGCTCGGCAACTGCGACTCCGCGGCGCAAGCAACCGCCCCCCATCGGCTATCGTGACGCGATTTGGGATGCGCAGTTGCAGCGCGTGAAGACGCCGGTGTTTGCTGTCGGCGGATTGTCCGAAGGCGACGTGATCACCGGTCCGGCCATCGGCGAGGCCCGCGATACCACATACGTTATAGCGCCGGGATGGCGAATGCAGGTACTGCAAGACGGAGTTTGCGAGATGACGCGCGAGGTCGACAGTCGTTCCCGGTCTTCTAAATCAGTGAAATCATCGAAGCCCGCTGCCCGCAAAACAAAGGCCAGCAGAAAGAGGGGACGTTAGTCATGCCTCTGGATATCAGCTTTTTGCTGAACAAGCGGTACAAGCCCGAACCCATCACCAAGCGGCAGGCTCTGGCCATTCCCTTGGTTTCCCACGAAGACTACAGCATTTTTACGCAACGCCTGGCCAGCGCCTGCGAGGAGGGCAAGGAAATACTGATTCGTCTGGGCATTGCCGGCCCGTTGCAGTCCGGAGACGTATGCCTTAGTTTTCATACGGCCGAGGGCGATCTCGCGCTGGCCGAGATGGGCACCTTTCTGCATGCCATTACCGCCTCCGTGCCCATGAAGTTCGTGCTCAAGCATTACCGGAACGATCCCACCATGGGCATTCACGACGGCGACGTTTTCTTCTGCAATGAGGCCATCTATGGAGGCCTGCACAATCCCGATCAGATCGTCTTTCTCCCCATATTCTATGAAGGAGAACTCATCGCCTGGGTCTCCTCCGCCGGACATGAGCCGGAAACGGGAGCCACCGAACCCGGCGGACAGCCGGCCGATGCGCGCGACCGCTACGCCGAAGGCCTGAAAGTGCCTCCGGTACGCATCGGTGAAAAGTTCCGGCTGCGGCGCGACATGATGGAATTCATCGAGAACATGGTGCGCTACCCCGAGATGATCGCGATCGATACGGCGGTGAAGCTCTCTTCCTGCCTGCGCTTACGCACTCGTCTGCTGGAGATTGCCGAAGAGCGCGGGAAGGAGTTCGTGATCGGGTTGTGCCGCAAGGTCATTGAAGACAGCGCCGTGGCTGCCCGGCAGCGAGTGAAAAGCCTGCCCGACGGAAAATACCGCTGCGTGACCTTCCTGGACACTTACGGTCCGGCGGAAGCGCTGATCCGCGTGCCTTGCACGCTCACAAAAAAGGGCGAATCAATGAAGGCCGATTTTTCCGGTGCTTCCCCGGAGCTTCCCGGTCCCTACAACGCCTTCGAGCACATCATCTACGCCCATCTGACCTGCATGCTTTTCCAGTATTACTTCTCGGACCTGCCCGGCAGTTCCGGGACGCTGGTGCCCTTCGACGTGACTTGTCCGAAGGACTCCTTTTTGAATGCCAATTCGCAGGCGGCCATCTCCAGTTGCACGGCCATGGCTCCCATCACCGGCAACACCTTTATGATTTGCCTGAACAAGGCCATGTTTGCCGCCAACCAGCCGGAGATCTCCGCCAACATCGCCGTGCCTCCCGGAGCCAGCGTGCGCGCCTTCTTTTTCGGCGGCATCAATCAGTTCGGCAAGGAAGTCGCCGGCGTCTCCCTCCGCCCTGGCAATACCGCGGGAATTGGTGCGCGGCCGGATAAGGACGGAGTGGATTGTGGCTCCTTCTGGTGGGTGGGGCGCGGCAATGCGGTGGACGTCGAGCACGAGGAACTGCTCTATCCCTACATCGGCGAGTATTGCAATTTCGCTCCGGACAATGCCGGCCCTGGAAAATTCCGTGGCGGTTCCAGCCTTACCTATGGCATCCGCATGCACAACACACCGGCCTTCTACGTGCAGACCTTCGGTCTAGCCAGCCGCTTTCCCGCGAATCCAGGACTTTTTGGTGGCTATGCCGCCAATGTTCGCCCCGGCATCCGCATCGTTGGTGCCGATTGGAAAAAGATCAACGACAACCCACGCGTTCCGCCGCCACGCAATGATTTCGAACTGCTCGCGGTGGCCAGGCAGCTGGGCATGAATGTTCAGCTCACTCCCATTCAGGTCCCCGGTTCGTTGTTCCATGACGGCGATTTCGTCGGAGTGGTCGGTTCGGGCGCTTCCGGTTACGGCGATGTTCTGGAGCGTGATCCGGAGGCTGTTGCGCGGGACGTGATAAAGGGAATCGCAACGCGCTGGACGGCGGAGCACGTCTATTGCGTTGTTCTTCGGGAAGACGGTACTCCCGACCGGGATGCCACCGAGTCGCGCCGCGCGGCGGAACGCCGCAATCGCCTGGCAGAATCCAAGCCCTTCGCCGAATTTATGAGCGAGTTTTCCCGGCTCAAGCCGCCGGCGGACGCCCTGAAACTTTATGGTGAGTGGCCCATTCCCAAGGACAAGCACCCTGCGGTGGAACCGGAATCGGTGGCAACCTGAGCGGCAAGCAGGCAGGGACGAAAGAAAAGAGTTCAGGCAATTATTTGCTGTCATTCGAGGAGCCGTCTTATGCGCGACAGGCTGGAAAAGTTTTCCATCGGATACATGCCGGACACCAACTTCGGCCAGTACGGCAGGCCCGAGCCGGACGTCGCGACCGTCAAGAGTTGCGTCGACCAGCTGGTGGCGGAAGCCCTGCTGGCGGAGCAGTCCGGATTCGAGGGCGTCTTCATTCCCGAACGCCACATGCGGACGGAAACCATGTTTCCCAATCCGCTGATTCTTCTCGCCTCTTTGGCCACACTCACCAAGCGCGTGCGCCTGGGTACTTACGCGCTCGTGCCAACCTATGGCTGGGATCCGATGCACTTGGCAGAATCCAGCGCACTTGTGGATCAACTCTCCGGAGGCCGGCTCAGCCTGGTTCTGGCGATGGGCGTCTTGCAGGATTCCTGGCGTATGTTTGGCGTGGACGGCAAATACCGCCTCTCGCGCTTCCTCGAATGTATACAGGTTCTCAAGAAGGCATGGACTTCGCATGAACCATTCAGCTTTCACGGCAAACATTTTAACTATGACAACGTCTATTTGACTCCCAAGCCTTACCAGCAGAATCCGCATCCCACGATCTGGGGAGGCGGCCAGGCCGCTCCGGCCATCAAGCGTTGCGGCACGTTTGCCAGCGGCTGGTGCGGCGATCCGTTCCCTCTCAATATGGACACCTGGAATCGTCAGACGGATGCGTTTCGCGAAGAGGCTCGGGCGAATGGCGTGGAGAATCCCAAAGTCATTCTGATGCGCGACGGCTATGTGGCCGGCAGCCGGGAAGAAGCGGAGAAGATCTATGGCGAAGCCTTTGTTGCCGAGATGCTGTTCTACTACGACCTGGGCATCCTCGCACACCATGATCCCAACATTCAGTCCCGCAGTGATGTGACGATGAAGAAGCTGAGACAGTCGCTGGTCATCGGCAGCCCTCAGGACTGCATCGAAGCGCTGGAGATGTATCGCGATAAATACCGCGTGGATTATGTGGTGATGCGTTTCCGCATGCCGCTCGGGCCCTCCTGGCAGGCCACAATGGACTGCATCCGCACGTTCGGAGAGACCGTGTTGCCGCATTTCCACGGGGGAAGCTGAAACAGCAGGGTATGACTTGTCAGGAGAAAAGAAGAGTTTGGAGGAGGATCCCATGTTCAAAGACGCCAAGGACTACAGCCAGGAAGAGCTTTTGCGGATGTGCCAGGATTTTTTCGGAGGAGTGTACTGGGCCTGGTACGAAGCCAGCGTAAAAACTATGGGCGAAACGGCCACGCACAAAATCCTCGAACAGCTGGCCGACAGCTTTTCCGACCTGGAAGTGACCGCGATGAAGGCTCTCTGGGGAGGCGAATTCAAGAATCTGCAGGAAATAACCCGTGCGTTGGATGTGGTCCATCGCGTGGTTGCTTACGAGGGCAAGACGCGCGGCTCCACCCCGGAATGGAAGATGCAAGGCGTGGATAAGGGCTACGAGATCATCAACCACTGTCCCATTCACGCCACCACGCCCGAGCCGTTCAAGAGCCAGGGGCCCACGGCCCTGTGCACGATCTATTGCCATAACATCGGGCAGAAGTTCTACGGCAAGATGGGCTGCACGATTGTGCAGGACACCTGGCTGAGCAAGGGGCAGACCCATTGCGGGTATCACATCGAACGCAAGACGGCGAAGACTTCGTAAGGGGTGCACGACAAGAAAGTGACTTCGTAAGGGCTGGTTTGCGAAAGGACGAATATGAAATTCAAGGATAAGGTTGCCGTTGTCACCGGAGCCGCCCGCGGCATGGGTCGAACGGATTGCCTTGCGCTGGCCGAAGAAGGCGCATCCATCGTTGCCAGCGATATTTGCCACGATATGTCCGGCGTGCCCTATTCGCTTGCAAAGAAGAACGATCTGGATGAGACCGTGGAAATGGTCAGGGCCAAGGGTGGCAAGGCCATTGCCGTCGTGGCCGACGTCACCAAAGCCGCCGATGCCAGCAACTTGATGGAGACGGCGGTGCGCGAGTTCGGGCGCATCGACATCCTGGTGAACAACGCCGGCGTGGCGCTGATTGGTGTTCCTGTTCAGGACGTCACGGAAGAGCAGTGGGACCGCATGATGAACGTGAACGCCAAAGGTCCCTGGCTATGCTGCAAATACGCCGTGCCGCACCTGATCAAACAGCGCGGCGGCCGGATCATCAATATGTCCTCGCATTGTGGTCTGATTGGCATCGCTACCCTGGCTCCTTACAACTGTTCTAAGCATGCCGTCGTGGGGCTGACCCGCACGCTGGCCGCGGAACTCGCTCCGCACGGCATCACGGTGAACGCCATCTGTCCCGCCGCAGTGAATACACCCATGCTTACGGAGAGTTACAAGCTGTTGGGCATCAGCCATGAGCAAGCCGAGCAGGAGTGGGGCGGCAGCGGACTGGTCGGCAGCATCATTCCTCCCGAAGATATTTCCAAGATCGTTGTCTGGCTCGCGTCCGATGACGCCCGCTACATCACCGGGCGCAGTTTGCTCGTGGGCACGTCCACCGGACTGATTCCATAAAAAGGAAAATCATGAGCGCACCTCTCGAAGAACGCATGCAGCAACTCGAAGCCAGAGTACGCAACATCGAGAACATCGAGGACATTCGTAGGGTGCTGGCGCTCTATCCCAAGGCGCTGGACGCCCGCGACGCCGGGCTCATGGCCACGATGTTCAGCCGCGACGTGCAGTTGGTCGTGGTCCCCTGGAACGTGGATATCCAGGGCCACGGTGCGGTCATGGACTTTTTTGTGCAGTACTTCAAGTCCGACTGGAAAGATCCGCGACACAACTACGCCAACGAGCACATCACACCCGAGGGCGACGGTTACCACTCTTTTTGCTATTTCCATGAAACGCTGGCCCGGGGAACGGAATCGGTTGTCGGCTGGGGCACCTGGGAAGATCGCTTTGTCCTCGAAGACGGCAAATGGAAAATTGGCCGCCGTCTCATTACCGTTATGGCGCTGACTCCCATCACGCGCGGCTGGGCCATGCCGGATAAAATCATGCCGCTATGAGCGCGACACTTAAAGTCTGGGGCCGGAGCACCCTCGTGGATTTGTTTCGTGAGAACGCCCGGCTGTTTCCGGACAAGCCGTTCATCCGCTTCGCGGGCCGCTCCTTCAGCTACTCCGAAGTGAATCAGGCATCGGAGGAGTTTGCGCGCCTCCTCCAGGCGGCCGGGGCGGGGCATCGCAGCCGCGTGGCGATCGCCATGTCCAATCGCCCCGCTTTTCTCGTAGCCTTTTTGGGAATTCTCCGCTGCGGAGCGGTCGCAGTGCCCTTGAACACTTCCTACAAGGCCGACGAATACCTGTATGCGCTCGACCATGCTTCTTGTTGCGCCGTTGTATCCGAAAACGATTTCGCTACCGTGCTCCAAGATGTCTGCACGCGCACCCGTTCCACCATCCCTCTTTTTCTGGCGGAGGATGACTCCCCCCTGTGTTTCTTGAACTCCGCTGCACAGGCCCCCGCGCCGGTCCCGGCGCTGAGCGAGCCGCATCTCACTCCGGAGGATCTGGCGGGAATCTTCTATACCTCAGGAACCACCGCGCGCCCCAAAGGCGTGATGATCTTGCACGGCAATCTGCTGTACTCGGCCGAGGTGACGATTCGCTGTTTAAGCCTCACGCTGCACGACGTTCCCGCTCTCGCCTTCCCCCTGTTTCATGCCAATTCGCTCTTCTACGGCGTGCTCACTTCCATCGTGCTGGGCGGCACCATCGGTCTTTTGCACGGTTTTTCGCTCTCGCGCTACTGGCAGCAGGTAAACGAAGCCGGCGCTACCTGGACACCGGGTATCACGGGGCCATTGATGCGTCTGCTCTTGCGCCAGGAAAAAAGCGACGAGGAGTCGCGGATCCGGATGCGTTTTGCGGTGGGGGGCACATTTTTGAGTTTGCAAGAGGTGCAGGAATTCACTGCTCGTTTTGGCGTAAGACTGCTTCCCGGCTGGAGCATGACGGAAACCGTCAGTTTGGGAACGCTGCATCCCAATCTGCGCGATCTGCCCATTCCGGAAACCACGTCCATCGGCTATCCCACGCTCGGCCAGGAAATCCGCATCGTGCGGGATGACGGGTCGAGCGCTGAACCGGGCGAGCCCGGTGAAATTCTCTATCGTTCGCCCAGCCTGTTTGCCGGATACCTGGATGATCCGGAATCCACGCGCAACGCCTTTACTGAAAACGGCTGGCTGCGCACGGGGGACCTCGCGCGTATGGATCCGGGAGGCTATCTAAGCTTTGTGGATCGCAAGAAGGACATGATCAAAACTCGCGGTGAAAACGTCGCGGCTGCCGAAGTAGAGCGCGTGCTCAACGAACACCCTGGCGTAAGGGAGTCCGCCGTGATTGGTGTGCGCTCCGAGGACGGGCTACTGGGCGAACAGGTCGAAGCATTTGTCGTGAGAAGCGGTCAGGACGAAGTGGACGATGAAACTCTCCGCCTGTGGGTTGCGGAGAAGCTGGCGGATTTCAAGGTTCCCCGCGTTTTTCATTTTGTGGAGGCGCTGCCAAAGACGCCGCTCGGAAAGATCCAGCGTCAGGAATTACGCAAGAACCGCTCCTCTTCTGCAGCTGGCAAGAAGCAATAAGAAAAGGAGTCCAAGTCCACTGTCTGGATCATTCACCATGCGCGACAAACTCGAAAAATTCGGTATCGGTTGCCTGCTGGACACGAACTTTGGTCCTTTCAACCAGCCGATTCCCGGGCGCGACCACATCAAGAAGGCCGTGGACCAGCTCGTGGAAGAGGGAATCCAGGCCGAGGAGTCTGGATTTGAAGGGGTATTCGTCCCCGAGAGCCACATGCGGACGGAGACTGCCTTTCCCAACCCGCTCGTGCTGCTGGCCGCTCTGGCAGGCAGAACCAGGCGCGTGCGTCTATCCACCTACGCTCTGATCCCGACCTACGGCTGGAATCCCATGCATCTGGCGGAGTCTTCTGCCCTGGTGGATCTGCTCTCCAAGGGTCGGCTGACACTGGTTGTGGCTCAGGGGCTTGTCGAGGAATCATTCCGCATGTTCGGAGTGGATCCCAAGACTAAACTTTCCACGTTTGTCGAATCGATTGAAATCCTGAAAAAGGCGTGGACTTCCCGCCAGCCCTTCAGCTATTCGGGCAAGCGCTTCCAGTTCGACAACGTATTCCTTACGCCCAAGCCTTACCAGCAGGATCCGCACCCGACGATTTGGGGCGGGGGCCTTACCGATGCGGCCATCAAACGGGTGGGAACCTACGCGACCGGCTGGTGCAGCACGCCGTTTCCCATTCAGAAGGATGTCTGGGACCGCCAGGTGGAACTCTTCCGGGAAGAAGCGCGTGCCCACGGCGTCGAAAATCCCAAGGTGGTCCTGATGCGCGATGGATTTGTGGCCGAAAGCCGTGAAGAAGCCGAGCGCATCTGCAGCGACGCCTATATGCCGGAATGGCTGTACTACTTCGATGCCGGTGTGCTCAGCCAGCAGGACCCCTCGATCCAGTCGCGCAGCGATGTTTCCATCGCCAAGATGCGCCGTCACCTGGTCGTGGGCAGCCCCGCGGATTGCGTCGAAGCCATCGAGAAGTTCCGGAGCGAATATCGCGTTGATTACATCGTCATGCGTTTTCGCTCGGCCTGGGGACCATCGCGGGAAGAAACGCTCCGTTGTATGAAACTCTTTGGTAGCTCCGTGCTCAGCCGTTTCGTCGATTCGAAAGTATAAAAGAGGATTTGTTTGGAAGGCAGGTATGCCAGAACCGTACATTCTCTTCTTTGACCAGTGCCGCTTAAAGGATGTTTCCCTGATGGGCGGCAAGGGCGCCAATCTTGGCGAATTGTCCGCTGCCGGATTCCCCGTGCCCCCGGGGTTTGGCGTTACTTCCGCCGCATTCGAAGCATTTCTGTCCGCCAACGATCTGGATGCTCCCCTGCGGCAACTGGTGGCGTCTATCGATTTTACGGACCACCGCAGCGTCGAGGAGATTACCGCAAAAATCCGCGGCCGGATGACCGCCGCGGCGCTTCCCGAAGCCATTGCCCGGGATATCGGCAGTGCCTGCGAAAAGCTGGGCGCGGGCACTCTCGTGGCCGTGCGCTCCTCCTCCGCCGTTCCCGATCTGCAGATCAGCTCCTTTCCCGGGCAGATGGACACGTTTTACAACCTTCGTAGCCTTGATGAGATCCTCCGCTACGTTCAGCTGTGCTGGACCTCCGTCTGGACTTCGCGCGCGGCGGCCAACCGCTGGAACATGGGAATCGATCACTTCGGCGTTAAAGTCTGCGCTCTTGTCCAGCAGATGGTTCCTTCCGAATTCTCTGGCGTCATTTTTACCTCGAACCCCGTTACGCTGGCCGATGAACTGGTCATCGAGGCTATTCCTGGATTGGGAGAAGCTCTGGTTTCAGGCCAAGTAAACCCGGAAGCGTTTGTCCTTGATAAAACGGATCTGCGGATGCTTCAGCGTCCGGAAACTTCAGTCCTGCCCGCGGAGATTATTCTGGAAGCAGCCCGCATGGCCCGGGAGATTGAGAAACACTACGGAAACCCCCAGGACATCGAATGGGCCTATGCCGGTGGAAAATTGTATGCACTGCAAACGCGCGCGATCCGGAAGAAGGAAGGCGCTGCCAACTCATCGGGTCTGGAGCGCTGGAACAAGCCCGCCCAGGCCGGTGAGGCGGAGATTATCTGGACGCGTGCCTGGAGCGATGAGGTGCTCACGCGCGCCATTACTCCGCTGTTCTATTCCGTCCAGGCCGACCTGATTACCACCACCTATGATTTTATTTACCGATCCTATGGCCTAAAAAATCTGCTGCCGATGAAACTGATGCGCTTTCACAAGAATAGGGGATATTTCAGCACTCCGTACCTCAAGGAATGTCTCCGCTACGCCCCGCAATTTGTCCGCGGCGAGGACGCCCTGAAGTTTTTTCCTCCCGAGCAAAAAGAGGAAGTCAAGAATATGCCGTTCCTCCTTTGGCCTAAGCTCTGGAGCGAGGTACGGTTTGCTCTGCTCCATCGCAAATACACCCTCACCCGTTGCCACAAGACCTACTCCGAGCGTTGGCTCCCGGAGCTTCGCCGCCGCGTGCGGCAGTCGGACTCCCTTGATCTGGAGACCGCTACTTCCGCGCAGTTGGAATCCTATTTCCATGGAATGGACCGGCTGATGAAGCAGCACTGCGAGCCGATTGGCATCGGTGTCATGGTCCATACTTTCGCTGCGGTCTCCCTGCTCGGCACGCTTCTGAAGAGCTGGCTCGGCGAAGATGTCGCGGCCAGCACTCTGCTCAGTGGACTTCCCGGCAACAGCACCGTCGAACTGAATCAGGAACTCTGGAATCTCTCCCGCCGCATAAAACAGGATATGGAACTGGCCCTCATTTTCCTCGCTCAGCCTCCTTCGGAGATTCTGACCTTGCTGAATGGCTCCGAGAAGGGAAGATCTCTGGCTGCTGAACTGAATGGGATGTGCCGCCGGTATGACTTTCGCGGGGCAGAGGACCGCGAACTTTCATTCCCCCGATGGGGCGATGACTCCGGCCTTATGCTGAGCATGCTGAAGCTGCTAATTCAGGCGGGTGATGAGTCTGCGCCGGATGTCGCACAGGAGAAGAATCGCCTCCGCCGAGAGGAGATGACTCGCAACATCGCGCAAACGCTGGGAAAGCGGCCCTGGGGCTTCCTGAAAAAGCGTGTCTTCCAGTTTCTTCTCAAATACGCGCAAATCTATTCGCTGTTCCGGGAAAACCAGCGCTTCGAGGCTGACCGTATGTTTTACGGACAGAGAAAAGCCTTTCTTGCCATCGGCCGCCGGCTTGTCCGGAAGGAACTGCTCGCCGATCCGGGTGATATCTGGTTTCTTTCGAAAGAAGAGGTGTTTGACCTATTGAACGGTGTGCTCTCGCCGGATGATGCACGCAACAGAATTCTTCCGCGCACGGCCGAGTATCGCCGCTTTCTGCACAATCCGCCTCCCATGTTCTTGCAGGGGGACAGGGAGTGGGATCTTGTTCCAGAAGCGGTGGGTGACGGCGATGCCAGGCTCCTTACTGGAGTTGCCGCCAGTTCCGGGAGGGCCACTGGAGTGGCTCGTGTCGTGCGCGATATTCGCGAGCTTAGCCGCGTGCGCGCTGGCGACATTCTTGTCACCAACAGCACCGACCCAGGCTGGACACCCGTTTTTTTGCTGATCCGCGGCCTGATTCTGGAAACGGGCGGCATCCTTGCCCATGGCACCGTGCTTTCGCGGGAATACGGAATTCCCGCCGTTACTTCGTTAAAGAATGCAACCGCTCTCATCAAGGAAGGAGACCTGATCACCGTGGACGGCTCGCAGGGCACTGTAAGCCTCCCCGCCTGACCCCGGCATGATGCAGGTATCTCGACAATGATCCATTTAACCGATGATCTAAGGCACGTACCCTCTCCCGAGCAAAACTTCAGCGAGAGCAAATGGTTTTCCTTTTACGACCAAGCCAGGGATATTTGGATCTCCTCCCGGATTGGCTTGGAACCCAATCGGCGTTCGGCAAATCGTTGGATTGTGGTGGCCAATAACGGCAGGGTCATCTACAAGGATCTCGCCGTGAACCTGCCTTTGCCGTCCTCGGATTGGAGCAATATCGAAGTTGGCGGTTTCTCGATTCGTACACTCAAGACCATGGCAAAGTATGCTCTTTCGTTCCGCCACCCCGAATTGCAGTTCGATGTCAATTGGCAGGCCGCGACCCCTGTTTTCGACTACAAGGACTGCTTTGCTCCCCTCCCGCCTTCTTTGGCCAGCGCTCACTATGAGCAGTCGGGGCTCGTTTCCGGCAATCTTGCCTATGAAGGCAGGAGCTATGCGATCGATGGCTCCGGTCATCGCGATCATTCCTGGGGGGTGCGTCACTGGGAAGGATTTCGATCCTGGATTGCCTTCATGGCTCCATTCGGAAACGGATCGTTCCTCCACGTGGAACAGTTCGACGAACAGAATACAGGATTGACGCGACATGGTTTCCTTTATCATAAGGGGGAAAATATTCCCTTGAAGGACGCTGAGATTGAACTCGATTTCGAGAACGGAAGCAGGTTTCCCCATCGATTTCGCATGAAGATGGAGGACGTTCAAGAACACATCATTCCAGTGGAAGGGGAAGTACGTGTGGTTGCCCCGCTGGCTTTCGGCAAGTGTACGGTGGGAGAATCCTTCGGCACGTTTACATCCGGCGACGAGACCACAGCAGGGATTGTCGAGTACGGTTTTACAGTATGATACCGGCCACACGAAGAGAGAGGCGGAATCGATAAATGGTATGGATTTCGGAGCACGCCGCAGCTGTGCGTTTCATTTTCCATTTTTTCCAATTAAGTGCTGCTAAAAATCCGTTAAGTGCCGCCGTTCCAGCGCGTTAGAGTTAACTTCCGGAACCTTGCCAAGGTTCAGGTGTGGGTTCGATTCCCATCGGCCGCTCCATACAATCAAGCACTTACCAACTCCGCCTCCGCTGCGTGGGAACAAGTAGGAACAACAGGCTTTTCCTCCGCCGGACGGATCATCTCCACCACTTTCAGATGCGCTGCACGCTTCGCGGGCGGGAGAGCCTGTGCGTATACGTCCAGGGTCATTCTGCTGGATGCATGGCGCATCAGTTCCTGGGTGGTCTTGATGTCCTCCCCGCCGCCAACTCACCAGATGCGAGGAATACAAACCCTCCCGGCGAAGCAGTGCACCCAGGCCGCCAGCAACGGCGGAAGCGGAATCGGCCTCTTCGAGAATGCGGATCTTGTACTCGGTGGAAAAACTACGGCGCTTGGCCTTGGCCACAACCTCGGAATCGGGCCGCGGCGAGGAGCCCGGCGTGGCGCCCGCTTGGGCTGCCACTGCACTGCGCTGCGGCTCGCTTCGCTCACCTGCGCTCCGTTCCGTGGCAGCCCAACCCTCGGAGAAAACAACCCCTTGTGAATTCCTGTTCATCTCGTCCCTTTTTCCTTCTCGCCCTGCTCAGTAAATAAGGGTACTAAAACTGTCTCAGAGATGTTGGCACGGAGGGAACGGGGGGGGGTAGGAAGGTTCGTGGCGCTGGCAAGCTCTGCCGCGGAGGTGGGTGATTGCGGTAAGTAAATGGACAGAGGGTGCAGGCTGGATATGTACCTTTACGAAAGTCCGGACCGAATGGGCTTGCGAGGGAACGGGGTCGTTGGTCCAATAGCGGTGACCATCTTGGGATTGCGTTCTGGCTGCTGATCTGTCGCGGGGCTGCTGTGCGGGCGGGCATGCGGGGATGTGAGGTTTTGCGTTGACTATTTCCGTGCAGAAGAGGATCGGGGGTCTGCTGCGCAGCCAGGAATATCTGGCCAGCGTTCTGGAATCCGCGACGGACGCCATCGTCACCATGGATTCGCAGCAAACTGTCGTCTTGTTCAACGGGGCAGCGGAAAGAATGTTTGGCTGTTCCGCCGAGCAGGCACTGGGCAAGTCCATCGAGCGGTTCCTTCCTGCAACGATTCACAAACAGCATCGAGAGTGGGTGCGCGGATTCGGAGACGGCACGGTGGCCTTGCGGCGCATGGGTGCTTTGGGCGAAGTTGCCGGACTGAGAGTCGATGGCAGCGAGTTCCTGGCGGAAGCTTCGATCTCCAAGTGCGCCGTGGAAGGAGAATTGTTCTTTACCGCCATTTTGCGGGACATCACGGCGCGCAAAATGGCCGTGGAAGAATTGCGGGCGGCCGAGGACCGCTATCGGAGCATTTACAAGAGTCTGCCGATTCCCACCTATTCCTGGCAGTGGCAGCAGGGAGATCTTGTGCTGGTGGGCTTCAGCGATGCCGCCGTGGAATCCGCGGGAGAAAGCATTGCCGGGCTTTTGGGCGGCAAAGCCAGGGAGATTTTCGCCGGCCAGCCGGAAGTGGCTGAAGATTTGCATCGCTGTTATGAAGAAAAGCGCATGATTCGCAAGCAAGAGGAGCACACGTTCGTGACTTCCGGGCGAACGGCGACATTGGATATAACGCTTGTGTTTGTGGCGCCGGACATGGTGCTTGCCCATGCCTACGACGTCACTGAACGAAGAAAAAACGAACTGGAACTGAGCAAATTGTCGAGCGTCGCGGAACAGACCGCGGACGCGATTATCATCACGAACCGTGAGGGTTTGGTTGAATACGTCAATCCTGCTTTCGAAAAATTGTCGGGCTATGGCAGCGGCGAAATACTGGGGAAGAAGCCCAGCGTGCTCAAGTCCGGGAAGATGCCGCAGGCATTTTACGAAGAATTGTGGGCGACGATTCTAACCGGGAAGCCATTCACCGGTCTTTTCGTGAATCGCAGGAAGAACGGTGAGTTTTATTACGTGGAAAAGATCATCTCTCCCCTGAAAAACGAGAGGGGAGAGATCACGCATTTTGTATCGTCGGGCCGGGACCGGACCGCGCAGATGCGCGCCGACGAGGAGGAGAACCGGCTTCAGGCGGCGCTGGAAAAGGCGGCCCGCGAGTGGAAGCTGACGTTCGATGCGATTGAATCGGCCATTTTGATTTGCGATGCCGAGGGCACGATCCGGCGGCTCAACCGGCCGGCCAGCGTGCTGCTGGGTTTGGATTTTGACGCCGCAATCGGAAGCAACCTGTCGCAGTTATCGCCTGCGGAGTTCTGGCATGACGTGAGGGAAGTTGTGGAAGAATCGCGCGCGTGGCGCCAGCCTTCTTCCGGGCAGATACGGGATACGCGAAGAAACAAGAGCTGGCAGGTGAACGTAAGCCGGTTTATTGATCCGGCGCTGGATAAGGAGCAGAGGATCGTCACGCTGCGGGACGTTACCGCGACGGTCGAACTGCAGGAGTCGCTGCGCAGGAGCGAAACGTTATCGGCGATGGGGACGCTGGTGGCGGGCGTCGCGCACGAGGTGCGCAATCCGCTGTTCAGCATTTCCGCGACGCTGGACGCCTTCGAGGCGCGTTTTGGGGTGCAGCCGGAATACGCGGAGCACATGAAGGTGCTGCGGCAGGAACTGAACCGGATGAGCGGGCTGATGCAGGAGTTGCTCGATTACGGCAAGCCGGCAGTCCTCGACTTGCGGGACACGGATGTGGGCACGATGATAAATCGAACCGTCGAGGTATGCGGCATTCTGGCTGGCAAGTACGACATAGAAATTGCCAAGGTGATTGCTCCGGAGCTTCCGCTGGTGTGCATGGATACGCGGCGCATGGCCGAAGTATTTCGAAACGTGCTGGAGAATGCGATTCAGCATTCCCCAAAGAGCGGGAAGGTGACGATCCACGTGCGATCTGCGCAGGAAGAATATCAGACCTGGGTCGAATGCCTGGTGCGAGACACCGGGCCGGGATTTCGTTCGGAGGACGTGCCGCACCTGTTCGAACCATTTTTTACGAGGCGGCGCGGAGGAACTGGCCTGGGTCTGGCCATCGCCGAGCGCGCCATCGAACAGCACGGAGGCAAGATTATCGCGCGCAATTGTCCGGAGGGCGGCGCGGAGATGCTGATCCGATTGAAGGCAGGGCGGGCAAGATGAGCTTCCGGGAGGCATGAACAGTGGCGAAGAGCCGCATCCTGCTGGTGGATGACGAAGCCGGAATCCGCTTCGCGGTCGGAGATTTCTTGTCGGCGCACGAGCAGGAAGTTCGCCTGGCGGAATCCTGCGCGGAAGCGGAAACGGTATTGCGCGCCTGGAGGGCGGATATCGTCATTTGTGATTATCTGTTGCTCGATGGGAACGCATTGGAATTGCTGCCGCGGTTGAAGGCCATTGATCCGTATGTTTCCGTGGTCGTTCTGACGGGCCAGGGGAGCATCGAACTGGCGGTGCAGGCCATTAAGCAGGGCGCCGAACAGTTCCTGACCAAGCCGGTGGAGTTGCCCGCGTTGCTGGTGGTGCTGGAGCGATTGTGCGAGCAGCGGCAGAACCGCCAGCGGCAAATGGCCACACAGTCCAAGGAGTCACGCTCCGCGGTGGATCCGTTCGCTGGCGTTGATCCGCAGATCAGACGTTTACGGGAAGTGCTCGAGCGCGTGGCGGAATCGGACAGCCCCATCCTGATTCAGGGGGAGACCGGGACGGGCAAGAGCGTGCTGGCGGCCTGGATTCATCAGCATGGTCCGCGGGCCAAGGAAGCATTTGTGGACCTGAACTGCGCGGGGCTCTCGCATGACCTGCTGGAGACGGAGTTGTTTGGACACCAGAAGGGTGCCTTCACCGGGGCGATAAGCAACAAGGTCGGCCTGCTGGAGGTGGCGCATCGCGGCACCGTGTTTCTGGACGAGATTGGAGACGTGGACGCGGGCGTTCAGCCCAAACTGCTTAAAGTCGTCGAGGAGAAGCGCTTTCGCCGGATGGGCGACGTGCAGGATTGCTCGGTGGATGTTCGGCTGATTGCCGCGACAAACCGGGACTTGGCGGCGCGAGTGCGCCAGGGTTTGTTCCGCGATGACCTCTATTTCCGCATCAGCACCATTCCGATTCGCGTACCTTCGCTGCGCGAAAGGAGCGGGGATATTCCCGTCCTCGCGCAGCAGATCCTGGATGGCTACGCCGGACGCTATGGACGCAAGGGAATTACGCTGGATGCCGATGCGCTAGCTGCTTTGCAAGCGTATGAGTGGCCGGGCAATATCCGGGAGATGCGCAATGTGCTGGAGCGCGTCGTTCTCCTGACGCCGGGCGATGTGATTTCCCGCGCGGATCTCCATTTCGAGCAGCAGGAAAAAGAAGCGGGCGCAATGTTCGATCCCATGCTTTCACTTGCCGAGGTGGAAAAGCTGCATATCATGCGAATGCTGAAATGGGCGGGCGGGCAGGTGGACAAGGCGGCGGAAAAGCTGGGCATGCCGCGCAGCACGCTCTACCACAAGATCAAACAGCACGGCATCGCGCTGTCTGAATTCTAGACAAGCTGTCCAGGAATCGGCAAACTTCGCGAGCGCAAATTACCCGTCTTCGCTAACCCATTGAAAACATGGATGTACGTAAGAGTAACCCCCTCCGCTGGATTGTGGAATTCAACCTGCATTACTCCTCCCGTGATGACACATCGAGCTTTGTTCGTGGATGACCAGGACGTCATTCTCTTCGCTATGCGCGAGTATTTTTCGTCACTGGGCTATGAAGTGGATTGCGCGGGGGAGTTGGGACAGGCAGTCGGGCTGGTTGGAGAACGCGACTATGCGCTGGTGATCGCGGACCTGCAACTGACCGGATCGCGCTGCACGGAAGGCCTGGACCTGGTGAAGGCCGTCCGCGAAAAATCCCGGGCCACGCGGGTGATCATGTTGACCGCGTACGGGTCGCCGGAAGTCGAGGCGGAGGCCAAGCAGTGCGGAGTGGATGTCTTTCTGCACAAGCCGCAGCCGCTGGCGGAAATCGCGCGGCTGGCGGGACGGCTGCTCGAAGGTTTGCCATGTGTTTCGTGAGTGCGGGGAATGACCGGGATTCGATGAAAGCGTTTGGAAAGGTATAACGATGGCGCGCAAGAACTTTGATGAAATCCTGAAAGAGTTTCTGGACGAGAGCTCGGAAGGATTGCAGCAGCTGGATACGCTGCTGGTCAAGCTGGAGCACGAACGCGATGCCGCGCGGATTGCCGATATTTTCCGGGTCATTCACAGCATCAAGGGCACTTCCGGCCTTCTTGGATTGAACAATCTGGAGATGCTGGCGCATGCCGGCGAAGACCTGCTGACGGAAATTCGCGACGGCAACCTGAACCCCAGCAAGGAAATCACCACGGCCCTGCTGCAGATGGTGGACAGCATCCGGGCGGCGATGGAGGTCGTATCCCAGAAGAAGTCGGATGCAGGGTTTAATGCCGGCACCTTGATTGCCCGCCTGGAGGCTCTCAAAGGAGGCCAGCATGAACCGGCTGGCCTGCCGAAGGAAGCGGCTGCTGAACTGGCTGGTTTGGAAGCGGAACAGGATATCTCTGCAACGCCAGCGCATGGCGGCATCGGCGCGCAGCACCTTCGCGTGGACGTCTCTTTGCTCGATAAGCTGATGAATATGGTGGGCGAGTTGGTTCTCGTGCGCAACCAGATCATGCAACTGGGCCACTCCAATTCCGCGATTACCTCTTCTTCCCAAAAGTTGCATCAGATCACCACCGAGCTGCAGGAAGGGATGATGAAGACCCGCATGCAGCCGGTGAGCAATTTGTGGGACCGGGTTCCGCGCCTGGTGCGGGATGTGTGCATTTCCTGCAACAAGCAGGTCCGCGTGGAATTCGAAGGCGGCGAGACGGAGCTGGACAAGACCATCCTGGAATCCATTAAGGACCCGCTCACGCACCTGATTCGCAACGCCATTGACCACGGCATCGAAGCGCCGGACGTGCGCCGGGCCAAGGGCAAGCCGGAAGAAGGCACGATTATTCTGCGCGCCTACCATGACGGCGGCCAGGTGTGCATCGAAGTGAGCGACGACGGGCAGGGCATTGACGCTGCCCGCATCGTGGCCGGAGCCATTGAAAAAGGCTCGATCACCGCGGAACGCGCCGCGCGCCTTTCCGAGCGCGAGCAAAAGGGCCTGATGTTTCTTCCCGGCGTTAGCACTTCCGCCGACATTACCAAGGTTTCCGGCCGCGGCGTGGGCATGGACGTGGTGAAGACCAATACCGAACGCATCGGCGGAACGGTGGACATCCTGACCGCTTCGAACGGCGGCGCCTGCTTCCGCATGACCATTCCGCTCACGCTGGCGATTATTCCCGCGCTGGTGGTTGTCAGCCGCGGCATCCGTTATGCCATTCCCCAGGTCAACATTCTGGAACTGGTTCGCCTAAGCGCCGACCAGGCGGCTGTGGGAATCGAACAGGCGCGCGGTTGCAGCGTTTATCGCTTGCGCGGGCGCTTGATTCCCATTCTCTATCTTCACGAAGTATTGCGTCTGAAGGACGGAGATGGCCAGCAGGAGCAGCCGTCCGACGGAGTGAATCTGGTGATCTTGCAGGCGGGCATGCACTCGTTCGGCTTGGCCGTGGACGACATCAACGACACCGAAGAGATCGTGGTCAAGCCGCTGGCCCGGCAACTCAAAGGCCTTACGGTTTGTTCCGGTGCGACCATCATGGGCGA
>Ga0315281_10001393_pt1 | contig 35604 bp, 44 predicted proteins | sample YL17G07_0_MG_FD_204540 | JGI IMG/M metagenome (GOLD analysis project Ga0315281, IMG submission 204540) | Sediment microbial communities from Yellowstone Lake, YNP, Wyoming, USA - YL17G07_0 | ecosystem: Environmental > Aquatic > Freshwater > Lake > Sediment | place: USA: Wyoming | collected...
ATAACTATTTCAATTTGGGTATATAGGACTGGTGATGATAGTAGCATAGCGACATACACCATAATTGCGAAAAATAATGGAGGGGCTACTCCTTATTATGGAATAGGGTTATATAGCGCAACAAATCTTTACGCAACTGCAAATGCCAACCCAGTTTTGAGTTATGGAACAGAGGCAAATGTAATACCTAAAAACACATGGGTATATCTCGCTATGACCGAAGATGGTTCAACTCTCAAAACCTATGTTAATGGCGTTTTATATAATTCTTCATCTTCATCTATGACTGCGACAAGCACAACTAATCTATGGATAGGTGGAGGTTCAACAGCTTTTCAAGGAGTATTAGACGAGGTTAAAATCTGGAACAGGGCACTCTCGGCAGAGGAGGTTTATGTTGATTACCTCGGCACATACGCAAACATAGAAAAATACTACCAAGGTCTCACAACCAACAATATAACGGCAGTCGGAACAAACCTAACCAATGCTCAGGCTTATATTCTTGGGAATATGAGCAATAATTTCACAGCCACCAATCTCTTAATCACTTATCTCAATGGGAATGTCTCTTCGAACTTCACACATACAAATGGGCTCATAAGCAATGTGCTTGGCAATCAGACTCTTATTCTTGGAAACCAAACCCTCATTCTCGGCAATGAAAGCACGATAATAACGAACATTGCGAATCTCAATGGCAGCATGAGTGCCAACTTCACCTACACCAATGGGCAGATAGCCCTCGTCCTCGGCAACCAAACTCTTATCCTTGGGAATGAGACCTTGATACTGACCAACCTTGCGAATGTGAATGCGACGCAGAATGCGAACTATGCCAACCTTGAAGCACTTATAACTTCCCTCTCTAATCTCACGGCTCAGGAAGTCTGGGAGTACTTTAATAGAACCGTCAACTGTTCGAATTGCGGGAGCAGCTTGACTGCGGCAGAGGTATGGACTTATGTTTCGAGAACCCTCACAGATTATAACCTGACTGGAGTTCTTTCCTATCTTGATGACATCAATAATACTCAGGTTCTCATCCTTGGGAATCAGTCCCTTATCTTGGGCAACGAGAGCGTCATCATAACAAACATAGCAAACCTTAATGGGAACATGAGTGCGAACTTCACTTATATCGAGGGGCAGCTTACTCTTGTGCTTGGGAATCAAACATTCATCTTGGGGAACGAGACACTGATCCTGACGAATGTTGCGACTCTTGAGGCGAATATGTCCGGCAACTTCACCTATACAAACAGCCTTATAAATAACCTCAATTGCAGTGGCGGGAATGGAACAGGCACGTTCTATTATCTGAACCAGACAGTGCAGGCAAACAGCAATGTCAGCGGAATGCAGCAATGGCTCAACTTCCAAATCCTGCTCCTGATTATGGCTGTTGCGTTCCTGGGCTTCGGGATATGGAGGCACAACAACCCGATGATAAGCATGGGGTCGATAATCTTGATACTCCTTGCATTGTCGATTTACAGCGACGGGATAAACGCAGGGGTGAGCAATGTCACGCAGAACGGGAATTACACATACAACGGATATTCGCAGCTCACCAACATCACCTCGAGCGACACCTATTCCTACAAGACCTGGAAGGATGCGACGAGCAACGGGATTGCATTGCTGCTTGCCGTGTTCGGAAGCGGGATATTCATTTACTCTGCACTTTATACTCCGTATTCCAACAGAGGAAGGAAATGAGGGGGCTGGCTCAAAAAACCCACTGGAGGGCGTCCGGGGTCAGCTTCCTCTCCTAATCCATGCAAAGCCCCAGCAACCTATACATTAATAAATAGTGTGTATAAAATCTATAATCAAAGGAGGTGGGTTTCGTATGAGATACTATGGGCTTTCTGAGGTGGATGTTCGGAATCCAGACGCCGAAACCGTGTCTTTTATTTCCCTTGTCCTGCTGTTCGGCTGCCTGGCTGTGATGTTCCTCGTTATCGGGGTCGGATACAACTTTGTTTACGGGATAGTGCTGTTCATGACGTTTGCCCTTGCGATGACGTTCCTGCTTTACATGCATGGAGCTGACGAAAGGAACATGGACAAGGCACTTGCCGACATACCGATGCTGGAATACATACCAGCGATTGCATATTCGGTTGACAAAGTCCTTAGAGACTTGGATGAAAGGAAGAAGCAGGCGGAGGGATAAGCATGATGTGGTTCCTGGCTGCCATCCTTCTGATTATGCTGGCGTGTGTAGAAGTCGGTGCTTTTCTTTCTATTCCGCACATGGCAAAGACAGACCAAGAAGTATGGCTGAAGGACATTTTGCATCAGGAAGTTTCGGCATATACGCGGAATGAGTATATCATCCAGTGTCTTTTCGAGTTTATTATCTTTAATTCTGGCGTGCTGATTGGAATTGCTTTGGGGTGGATATCATGCAGGATTTAGACGCGCAGCCAGCGGGCATTTCGATAGGGATTCCGAAGATAGGCATACCGATAAAATGGATTGCTAGCTTCCTTGCAGCCCTAATCCTGATTGGTGCGGCATGGCTCGCAGTACGGTCAAGCCAGCAACCGCCTTATGACGATTCCGCCTTGTGGAGCACAATCAACTCCGTAAATAGTTCGGTAACTAGCAGGCAGTACATCGACTCGAACTTCAACAGCCTTGGCTCACGGCTAGATCAAGTTACAATCCAATTAACCAGCATGAAGAGTGACATAAGTTCTATAAAGAACCAGTTGGCAAGCCTGAACAGGACCAGCCCTGCGGATTATTCTGGTAGGTTGACAAATATTGAGAACCGTCTTACAAACGTCGAAAATAACCTCACTAAGTTGGGGAATCTTAGCTGGATAGCTGGCTTTCCAGTGGCAAACTCATCAACTCCTGTGAAGTATCTTTGCGATGTGACCGGGGTTCCCGCCGAACTGAAGTTCCAGTATACTTTCCAATGCACATGTGACCTTCGGAAAACCTATGGACCTTACCTGAATGCTGGGGCTGCCTGTATGGTGAACAGGGATGCGCGGGCCTGCACTTGTTATACCACGATATGCGATTCCAAAGAGGGGATGTGTTGATTCTAAAATGGCTTCCGATAGAAGTTGCAATTCTTGTTATGGTAGGTTCGTTTGTTGTATTCTATCTTTTGGATGAGAAGGTGAAGTTATGAGTGAATTCTGGGATGGGTTCAGGCAGAGCTGGCGGGCTGGCATGAGGTTTATTTTTTTGGGAGGAAGCATATCGGAAAGGATTCAGAGATTCAAAAAAGATATGGAGGGATTATGATGAATAATGATGAATATTTGGGCAGGATTAAACAGCAGGGCAGCGGGTTTCATGTCTACTTCCCGACAGAGATGCTCAAGAACCCGAAGTTCATGCTGAAGGCGGGAGATACGATTGTCATTTTCCTGCGGGATGAAGGATTGGACATAAGGAAGATAGACATCAAAAAACTTGTGAGGTGAAAAATATGAAAGATGAAATGAAGAAGAAGCTGCATTATGAACTGGTCGAGAGAAGAATCAGGCTCAGGAATGACACCGCAACATTTCTGGGGTTTGCTGCATTTCTTCTAATGTTGTTTTCAACGGTTGTGCCAGTTAACGCCGCATATACTTTTATTACTAGTAAACAGATTACCATCGATTCCGTCCAGCATTTCATATCGACTTTGGGAGTATGCGCATTCTTCTTCGGGATTTCGATACTGCTTGCCATTTACGGAGTTGCAGACTACTTTGACAGGAATAGGAAGATAGACGAAGCCGAGAGATTGTATGCTGAAGTAGTTGAGTAGGTAAAATAATATAGGAGGTAGATAAGATGAAAAGAGAGGAGATAAGAATTAAAAAAGAATGGGATGGTAAAACTTGGAGTTACAATATGCCGGAAGGCGGGCGCAGGATTGCAGACGAAACAATAACCCATACCTCAAGCCTGTACGGGATTATGGCTATCGAGCATTTCATCATAGCCGACGTTCCGAAGGCGGAGGAGGAACCTGAAGAAGTCGAGGAGGAAGAGAAGCCAGTACCAAAGAAAGTGGGGAGACCGAAGAACCGTGAAGAGGACTGAACATGGTGCTGATGATTACCGGCATCTCACTCTTCATAAGGAATGGCAGGAGAAGGAAGGTGCTGGTGGCATTATGCGAGAAGGAGATGCAAACATCTGAGATAATGGCATCCGCGCAGTTCAGGAGCAAGACATACACAAGGGCGATATTGCGCGGGCTGGAGAAATTGAAGTATGTGAAAAGATACGGGGATAAGAACGTGGCGTACTACGGGATTACCGATGCAGGCAGGAAATTCCTTGAGAAGCAGTCCGTAGAAGAGGTGTTGTGATGGCTGAGGAGATAAGCGATGTCGACAAGGAGATGTACGAATCCGAGAAGGAGAGGAGGGAGGACGAGGCACTGAAGGACGATTACGGGGTGATGCAGGACTCGAAGGAGTCATTGCCCCGTGATTTGGAGTTCATGTTCGACATCACGAAGTTCAAGAAAGTGGTTGAGAACATCGGGCTGAGCAAGGAGATTTCAACCAGCAACTTCAAGAATGACATCGATGAGAAGTTGGAACGGGTGAAGTACCTGAAAGTCCTATATATCATTGAGGAGTTCCCAGAAGAAGAAACCTGGAAAGAGATGAGTTGGGGGGAGTTCGGCAACTATCTCCTTGAGAAGATGGGTGTGGATGGATGGGCAAGAGTTCTCTCTAGGAGCACGCAAGCAGCTATAACAAGAAGAGTTATCAAGGAAGAACCGACTGCAAAGAAACCAGGAGGATTGTAAGGGAGGTGAGATAAATGGCTTCGATATATGATTTTCTACTGATATGGGCTGGAGTCATGGTTCTGCTACTTGTCGGTGGAATCGTGTGGGCTCTTGACCCGAATAACCGAACTAAAATAATGAAATGGCTCACGCATAAGAACCTTGGCATAGCCGGGGTTGTCGGGAAGGCGGGGCAGCTTGGGATAGCAAGAATCAACCTGGCGGAGGAATACTTCATCTTCAGGAAGAAGGTATTCAGGATAATGGACAAGGACGACAAGGGGAACCCGCTTGCCGTGATTTACAATGGGGTTCCATGGGTTTTCTACAACGAGGACTCCGTGTTCCCGCTTATGCCTGTATCTGAGAAGGGAGGCAAGAAGTTTTATTATTGCAAGACAAACAGCAAGTTCGTGGAGAACCCGGTGATAGATTCCGAAGGGACCGCATGCTGCCCTGAATGCGGGGAAGTGCTTACCATAAAGAGGGAGATACTGCCAGTGAACGTGCACAAGGCTGGCACACCCGGAAGCCTGAAGGGGCTTTACTCGATTTTCAAGGAGGAGGCGCAACTTGAGGCGCAGGGCCAGCTCCTTGCGAAGCTTAATGAGTTCGGGTGGATGAAGTGGGCCATCATCGGGATAATCGTGCTACTGCTGATAATCCTCGGGCTGGTGTGGACTGACATGCAGAACGTCCAGGCGATAAAGGACCATCTGATGCCAGCCATAGTCAATGCGACTGTGAACGCGACGAAGTAAGAGTTGAGGTTGATGGCTTGGAAGAAGAAAACAGTTTACAATCCCGCTGTGGAGAGGAGGCCGCTTGCCCCGGACGCCCTTGACGCCCTCCAGTCTATCGAAGAGGTTGACCTGAAGTCGATGATATGGAGGCGTCTTGGGGATATTGGGTATTTCGGGAATAGGGGAATGTGGAACGAATACATCAACTCTGTCAATATTTTAGAGAATGACCTGATGGGGTACTTGATGCTGGACAACTCTTATACAAAAAAATACTGGAATTCGTTAAAAGAAACAAATAACAAAATAAGAAACAATGGAGATATGCCAAAGGAACTTGAATATGAATATGAGTACAAGCAGAGGGATTGGAGGAAGCAGAAGAAGATTGAGAAAACGATAAGAAAACATCGGGCTTTGGCTGGGTTCCTGTTTGACATTGGATTTTATCCTGGGTTGGGATTGGAATGATTGATAACAACGATTTGTACAGCTTGGCATTCGACCAGTTATGCTATTCCTTTTATGACAGGATAAACCACCACAACAAGAACTTCATTGGATTCACTACTGGAGAAAGCGGGGGAGGGAAGACGTGGACTGATATGGGAATTGCAAGACGGGTGGACAAGACATTCCGCCCTTCTACACATATGACCTGGACTGCCAAGGAGTTTATGGAACTATTGGAAAGTGGGAGGATGGGGAAGGGGAATATGATAGTATCTGATGAGTCTGGGATTGCGATTCCAAAGAGGGATTGGTATTCAATATTCAACAAGAAAATCAATGCTGTGCTTCAGACATTCAGGCATGAGAACATCGGGGTTCTTTTCATCGCACCGACACTCAAAGACTTCTTGGATTCGCAGACACAGAAATTACTGCAATTCTATTTTGAGGTGACAGGGATAAACGAGACTGAAAGATACACGATAGTCAAACCAAGGAAGGTGGAGGTGAACAGGATAACTGGGAAACTATATTTCAAACGCCCCAAGATTAATGTTAATGGAATGAATATCTGGCTTGGGAAGATAAGAGTCTCGGCGCCTCCGCAGGAACTCATAGATGAATACGAACAGATTGCCAAAGAGAAGAAGCTGGAAATAAAGCATGAGGGTTATGCCGACATCTTGGAAGCAGAAGCAAGGGGCCAGCCAAAGGAGGATAAACTCATTATGATTAACAGGCTTGCGAATGGGGCAATAGCTAAGGGGATGACGAAGCCAACAATAGATGCAATCGTAGCAGAGTTTGGATGCAGTTATCATATTGCGAGGGTAGTTCGCACTAAGATAAGTAATTTGCGTGCGACACTACCTTAGCGCTTAAATTAACTTGTTTAAATAACACCGTATATAAAACTGTATATAACACCGTATATAACAAAATAGGAGGCTCCTACCGTTATAAACACTGGAGAGGCACAATGGGTTGGAATTTGGGTGAGAAATTGGTTGATATTTTGGATTTCTTCAATGGATTGGGCAAGAAGTTTGAATCTTTTGCCATAAAAGATGAGCTTAAGGTAGCCAAAGCGGTCCGGGAAAGCACAGACCGCAACCCAATCCTGCGCAGATTCAATTCCCTGGTGGATGAATGGCGCGGCGTCCTGTTCCTGCTTATGTTCATCTGGATGCTGGCGATGGCTTACTTCATCATATACTATGATAACGGCTTGGCCCTGCGAACCCGGGCTTTTATAGGGGCTGATGATGCCTGCGCACGTGGCCCTGGGAATCCGAACGGCTACATCCTCTCGAACAACATGACCGGCTTTTGCAGGAGTCAGGCCTTGGAACCAGGCATCTACATCCCGCATCTGAACATCACCGGCTGGGATTCCTCGTGCAATTCGACCTGAGTTTATTCCTGCATCCTTTTCATACGGCTTCTTGCGAAGTCCTCTATTTTCCTATCCATTTCCTCGCTCATGGATTCGCCTTCCTATCCTGATATTTCCCTTCTTTCCATAGTCTCCTCATTGTTGATGCAATTTTATCCTTATGCTTTTCTGTTTGGGTATGCCTGTTATTTTTAGATTTTCCTTTTTTCATTTTCAATCACCTCATACTTCTAACAACGGCTCGGGCTTCTTTAATGCCGGTCTTATAAGGATAAACTCAGGCTTCAGGATTGTGTCGTTATGAAAGATAAACTTAGGGTGAGTTATTATATGGTTATACAGTATCAGGCTCATATATACCCCTCGTCAGCGCTTAATCTGGGCTCGCACGATGTCTTGGTTTTCATATTTCAATCACCTTATATTTTGATATTTCTTTGTTGTATTTACTCATAGTTCTACTCCAGCCTTTTCAGCTTCCTCTTTTAGCTTCTGTGCTCTCGCCTTGATGTCCGCTTCTTTCTGCAATCTCTCAGCTTCATGCTCCGCCCAGTAATCTGAGGTCATTTTGTAATATTCACTTAAATCATCCGTGTTGGCTACCTTCTCCCATGAAAAACCATGCGGTTTCTGGGTATATGGCAGTAGTCCCACCGTTCTTATTCCAGCTTTCTCCGCACGCTTAATTTCGACTAAGAATCGCTCCTTGTTACAATATACTTTTATGGTTTCTCCTTTGTAGTGCCTCTTTTTTGGTACTTCAGTAGTCCTACTTTCCTGTTCAGGTAGTCCCATTTTCAATCACCTAAAATCTTTCTCTCGCGCAAGCGGCATTAAAGCCACCCCATTGGTCTGCCATTGCATCAGCTATTCCTTGATAAGTCCTGCTTCTGTTTTTCCACCTTTCTGCACTCGGCGGTTCTTTCCATACTCTGCCTTCCCGTCCGTCCACTATTTTTGTGGGTTTTAATAAAGGCAGATTTTTGAGCCATAGGCAGGTTGCTTTTGTTTCTCCGCATCCAAATTGCCAAGGCTGGATTATCTGGTCTGGTTTGCGTATTCTTGTTGAAATTATTCCTATTGGATTTTCAAGGCATATCCTGTATATCGGGGCATTGAGGAGAAGCCGAATGAATTTTAATGCTTCCTCCTGCTCTTTCTTTTTCTGTTTGAACCATCTTGCACCGCTTACTGCCAAATGTGTGCATGGCGGGAAAGCAATCATCAAATCCCACCTTTCCTGACGTTGAAGGACATAGCGAATATCTTCTTGGAGATGTTTGCCAGGTCTTTCCGTTGGGAGTAAATCACAGCTCCAGGCATCATGCCCCCTATCCTTGAAGGCATCTCTCACTATTCCACTGAACTCGCAAGCTATAAGAATTTTCATCTGTAATCTACTCCGTTTTCATCATACGGCTTAACCGGAAGGCTGCCCCCCTCACTTCCACCAATCCCGGCTATCTTTTCGAGTATGCCTGCAATCCGTTCCAGCACGCTCCCCACAGTATCCAGCTTGCCGTCTATTGCCCCTAAACGTGCTTCCAGCTTCTCAATATCATCTTTCGTAAGCAGGTTGTCGAGCTTAATTTGGAACTCGCCACCATTTTTGAGGCTATCATCGATTTTGAACACTCCTGCATCGAGTCTAGGGTGGGTTTCGAGCCATTTCTCCGCAAATTCCTTCATCTGCGGTATGGTTATCTCGCCTTTTCGGTTGACCTCGTATCCGAACCTAGCCGATTCCTTTGCGAGTTCGGGGTAGTGCTGGGCGAGCCAGTCGTAGACGTTCAGGGCTTCCTCGTCGTGCCTCCTGACTACCTCCGCCATGCTGTTCCCTTCGGTGTAGCCGCACTCGATTTCAAGCGAATACTGCCTTTTCCCGATGTTCTGCCTTATGGTTGAGCCTTTTACCTTCCATATCTGGGTTTCGACACCAGAGTTAACCTGCCTTCCGTCGTAAGGTATGTTAACAGGATGGGTTAATTTCCACTTCAAACTACGGAATCTAACGTCGAAGGGAAGGACAAAACCACCCCCTGCGGTGGCAGTTAACCTTTTCGGCTTTTCGGGTATGACCAGCAGACCCTTTTCCTTGAGCCGTTTTACCTGCTTGCTCACGGCGGCAGGGCTGATTCCCAACTGCTTGGAAATGGCTTTCTGGGTCAAGCCTTGGGATTTCCAGAAAAGCGTCAATAATGCCGTATAAGTTAACCATTTGGTTAACTTCCTGCTTTCAGGCGAGAATAAAGTTAGCTTTGCCTGCGAGCCGTTGATACCCTTCATCCTTTTGGTGCGAGTAATGGTTCTCATGTTCTCACAGAGTCTATGCCTATAATCCTCACGTCGTAGCGGAAAGTCCGAGCCACCCGCAAAACTCGTTCAAATTCGATAACTATGGAATTTATCATACTCCCGCCCCTACCATGACCCTTTCGACCCTTCCCGCCTCGGCACGGCGCTTGCTTGTGGTTTCTGGGGTCGGTCTGAAATACTCCAGCCTGCCGTCAATCACAATCCCCTTCTCGTTTATCCACCTTCGGAACCTGACGATGCTCTCGGCACGGGTCAATCGGAGCAGCGCCTTGAAGTCGGGAAAGGAGAGCCGTATCTTGTCCTTATCATAAAACCACCAATATCTTGCTATCAGCTCGTTGTCCGAACCCCTCGTGCTGGGATACCTGTTCAGGATGTAGGCGACCCTCTCGGTTATCAGCATCGCCTTTTGCTCCGCCTTAATCTGGAGTTCCGCATCCTCGATAAACTGGCTGAGCTTGCTGTTTCCGTTGTCAGGTTCGAGCTTGCGCCTCATATCAATCATCCACCTGTTTCTCCGTATGATTTGCTAGGAAGTCGAGGGTTTCTTCGACTTCGCAATAACGTCCAGCCCAGTCCCGCAGCAGGCATGGCATTCCCTGACTCCTATGTCGGTCTCCAGCTTCCCAGCCCCCCCGCACCTTTCGCACCGCTTGCTGCCAGTATCCTTTTGGTACATCCTAAATCTGGCTCGGCAATCAAGGCACGTTATCAGCTTGTCCTTCTCTTCCAGCCTTTCACTTCCGCATTCTGGGCATTTGTAAGTCATCCCCACACCTCGTTTATCTCTCCGACTGTTTCTGCACCTAACCTGTCGAAGCAGGAGTTGCAGACGAACAGCTTGGTATAATGGACTCCCGAACTCAACTTACGGCATATTCCGCATTTGTCCGTATCACGGTCTGGCATCTACTTCACCTCCTTTTTCCCGACATCAACTCCGAAGTGCTTTTTTAGTTTCTGGTAATCAAACATATGTAATAATGCAGCTTCTTCTCCTGCTAAGAATGTGACAGGATTTTCTGGTGTGGCGATTATCTTGTCTATCTCGGCAAAAACTTCTTTCAAGGTTTTGGAAATTGCAAGGTCTATTGCTTTGCCTAAAAGAAATCCTGTTGCTTTTGATGGGTATTTGGCATTTCTGACAAAATCTCCTATTGTAATATCAGGTAGTTCTTCATAAACTTCTTTCAAGACTTCCTGCTTTATCTTTAGAGCAACCTCCTCGGTTTCCTCTACCTTCCCTTTTTGTTTTGGTTTTAGACACTTGCATAACGGCTCACAAAATCCGCAGTTGTAGCAAATTTTATGCCCGTCTTTGCAGTATGCTCCTTTCCACTCAAATATTTTCTTGTCATCCTGCGATGGAGTTATGCTTTCGTAATTCTGGGTTGTCTGGTCGTTCTTAATCCCAAAATCAACTGCTTTTCGTTTCGTCATGAGATTACCTCCTCAATCTGCTCTACGGTTATTTTGTATCCTTTGTTCCGCTTGTGAGCAACTTCGGAATTAGGAAATGCTACCAATAACTCTATTTTCTTTGGTTTATCCTCGCTTCCAGAGGAATAAATCATAGCCGTCAGATATGCGGCTGTTCCGAGTGTGTTGCTCCAATTTTCAGGTGTCTTTTTTAAGGTATCAAAAATACTATTTGCAAGTTCGATATTCGGGGTTGTTTCATCAATGGTTTTCATGGGTTCACCTTCCATCATAAACAAACATAGAGCAAACTTCTCCACGAACTTTATGATGATGTTTTTCAGCATGAATTTTAGAAATTGCCAGGATGTTTTTATAGCTTGAGGATTTCCAAGAACAATTTTCGCATTCGGCTATTCCATGAATTACCCCATATTCAGTTTCCATTTTCAATCACCTTCCTTCCAAAATATCAAACAAGCTTTCGACGACTGCTTCCTTTTTCTTCTGCGGCAGTTTGTTGAACTCTCCAAATTCCCCTTTGAGTTCCTTTATTTTCTTTTTCTTCTCTTCTTCTATCATGGGTTCACCTCCTATAACTGTTCTAATAATTCATCTGTTGCCTCGTTGATTTTCTGCCTGTATGCTTCAATCTTCTTTCGGATGCTGTCTTTCCTAGTTCCTGTCAGGTCTGATTTTTCCGAAAGGAATACAACAGTTGGAAATTCGTAGTATTTGGCGATTTCTTCTAACCGATTCCATCTGAGTTCAACTTTGACTTCTTTCTCCGTCTTGGTTTTCATGGGTTCACCTTTTATTGCCTTCTATACTCCAAACAAACGTATTTCTCGACGGTTTAAACTTGACGATATAACTGACAATCCCGATATTTCGTTTCTTAAACGCATCCATAATTTCTTGGTCGAGTGTTTTGTATTCATCTTCAGGTATCTTGGTTTTCATCTACTTCACCCCGAACTTTTGCTTTGCGAGTCTAAACTCCTCAACAGTTATGAAACAATCGTCAGTTTCCATCTTGGCGAGTTGTTGGTTTGAAATTGCCGATTGAAACAAGGTAAAAACTTCCTTCAGGGCGAGGTTGTAGCCGTTTTTCTCCGACTGGTTCATCAACTTGGAAGCCATCTCTATCCTCTTAAATGGGTCGTCTCGTTCATGCCTGCCCTTGCCATGTTTTGTTAGTTTCATTTTTCAATCACCTCTCTCTTTTAAAATAACCAAGACTTTTCTTGCCCATTTTCTGTCATGCTCCTTATCTTCCTCGGAAAGTTTGGCATAGGGTATCCATAATTCATTCCATCTCATCCTCTTATTACGTGGTATAAAAACTCCCCCAGTTCTTGCAATATTTTTACTCCAATACATCCACTGCTCATGCTCCAATTCTGCGAGTTTTTCTAATATGTCGTCCTGCGATGGTGAAGAAGAACCCTGCTGGTTCTCTCTACTCTCCCGCTTTGGTTTTGTTTTCGTCATGGGTTCACCTCCTCTTCTTCATACATTATTTTAGGATCAATCAAATTATACTTATCTGCTAGCTTAAATGCTAGGTCTAACGATTCTTTACTATCAAACCAAATTACTGTTCCAACTTTCCATGTTCTATGTAGCTTGATTCTTTTGTCTTTCAAAAATTCTCTTAATCTTTTAGATGACTGATTTTCAGCTACGATAAGTTGATAATTACTCATATTCTTCCCTCCTTAGTTTTTGAGAATGCTAATCTGATTGCTTTTTTCATCTCTGCTAGATTGTACATTCTTTCTACTTTGCCGTCAATAAGTGTGTTGATGTACTTTATATCGTTCTGAGCCATTTTTGGCTCAAGTTCAATTAAGACTTCAGTCATAATTGTTTCTTCGCTTTTCATTTTCATTTTCAATCACCTATTTCCACATCGGGCTTGCGGGACAGCGACCAGCGATAAGCTGAGTCCTGCAACCCAGAGCTGGCTTGGGTGGATATTTGATTCCATAGATACTTTTGTTACGTCTGAAGCCAGCCGTGATTCCGCCCCGATATGGTTACTTCTCGACTATTATCATTACCTCGTTCACAGTCCCCTCTACCGAGCAGGTGAACCCCGCATTCACGAGGGCTTCCATCTTGCGGTTTACCTCGGCTACGGTCTTTCCAGTCATGTCGATTTTTCTCATGTTATCAATCCTCCTCATCTTCCTTTAACTCGTCCATGTTATCACGAATGAACCTTGCCTCAGCGGTTGTCATGCTTGCCACCCTTCTCATCGAAGAACCTTAGCAGCTTAATCAAGACTTCGTTATACGGTTGTGCTGGATGAACCTTCAGCTCTTCCAGTTCATCCTTGACACCGACTGAAACTGCAATCGTTGTCATTTCCTCGTCGTTCTTTTCAACCAATCAAATCACCTTATAGAGTTCTATAATAGGTTATATATAAACCTTCTCTATCCAAAAAGATACTTACTTACTTTCAGTCATTGGAGCATGTCAGAACCAGCCATCCGTTCCGCATCGGGAGAAACATCCCAAAATTGCCTGCAAGCGAAGATAGTTTGCTCCATCTGTGGATTTCCGGGCTGGTCAAAGTATCTTAATCCTCCTTTGCGATACCTTGAACCCCTTCGTCTTGCGCAGCTGGCTCAACAGGATGGGCATCTCCTCCCTTTTGACGTGCATCCTGAGCCCCATTTGCCTCCTGAATTCGCTTATGCTCATTCTTCCCCCGTTATGCAGGAGAACATCCCGTATCTTGACCGTAAATATGCTTTTCATATCATATCCCCAGATTGCCAGCCAGCTTCACCCCTGCCAGGAACATCGGTATCACCCCGAGCAGTATCATGATGATTTTAAACCAAGGCGGGACTAAGGCGGTATCGGAAAGCAGGAACCCCAGGACCCACAACGCCATGATGGTTGTCTCGAATGAATACCCCCCAATTGTCAGCCAGATTATGAACAACAAGACTATTACGATTCCGAGAATGACCCCTCCGCCTATGACGTCAATTCCCATCGAGGCAATCCAGCACTGGAGCTGCCCGACATCGGTTGCCTGGTTGCAGGAGGGGTAAGTAACTGTTGAATTGGTAGCCTGGACTACTGAAGCGAGCAGCAGGAGGATGAGAATTGGGATTAGTTTCATGGACTCGGACCCCCTCTGATGAAACCCAGAATCGCCATTGCGTATGCGAAGCAGAAGAAAATCGTCAGGAAGCCGGATACTTCCACCGGCAGGCCGTTTGCCTCATTGAATATGCCTATCGGGAAGCTGAAGAACCCGATGAGGAAGATTGCCATCGGAGCGAACAGGATATAGGGATTGGGGTATGCAAGAAGCCCGATTGTGGTCCCCACCCCGATTATTACCACGAAAGTGAACAGGAGGACTGCGTAGAAGTCGAAGCAGGTTGAGGATAGACCGAAAACCGCCAAGGCTGGGGCAAGCTGCGGGACTATTGTTGCGGGGCATATCTGGGAGTTCGCAGGGCAGGATGACACTCCTATTGCCTGCGACATCCCCAGCGCGCAGGCGAGCCATGTGTAGTTCGAGGGATAGCCCGCCAGGTTGAATGCGAAGCTAAGCGTGAGCATAAATAAGATTATGGAAGTGACTTGGCCCATTATCCCCGCCCCCCTTCATACATCTGCCTTGCCAACATCATAGCTTGCACTTCATTTATTATGTCTTGATAATTGTATTCTTTTTTTTCTTTTTTCATCACAACCATCTTATAACGATGAATGCAACCTGAATCATTATCAACTCAATCCACAATCCGCTTGAGAGGAACCCCAGCCCTGCGAAGGCGGTCATCACAATGGTGAAAATCACGCCTCCTTTCCCGATGCTGAACCCGACTGTCGAGAACGCGCCACAGACTGCCAGGCTGATTATCAATGCCAGCAGCCCCATTCCGAAGATGGACATGCCAGAAGTCGCAATCAATCCGCCTGGCCCTATTATCTGCTGCAATGTCCCGTTTGCCGAAGGATAGATGACATACTGGACTGTCTGGATGAACGGTGTCGGCGCATAGGTTGGGGAGAGGAACCATATCGTGACATTGAGGTAGCCGCTGTTTGCCGACTGGTTGATTATGCTGGAGATCGAACTGCCGAATGCTGCACTTCCAGAACCTGTCGAAAGCAGAGTCCCAGATGCGTTGGTGATGTTCATCCCGTAGTTTGTAAGAGTTCCGTTCTTCGAGCTTATGGTGAGGATGAAGTCTGTAACATTCTGGTCCTGGTATAAGTCATGGTTAGCTGGTTGCAGAGTCCAGTTCACGTCCGAATATGGATTGGGGAAGCCCATGCCGTAAGTGAGGCGGTTGAGGTAGATGTAGATTACCGACGTGTTTGTGAATACAGCAGCCACCGACTTCGGGAAGAACCCGACTGCGCTTGCATTCGCTATGTACTGGGACTGGGTATCGACATACATCATGAAACTGCCAATCCCGTCCGTGTATCCTGATGACATCAGCACGGGCCAGCCATTGTAATTCTTGTAGACTTCCACCTTAGCATTCTGTATTCCCTGCATCGGCGAGGTTCCCGCATCCTGCACTATGAAGGTCGCTATGACGCATCTGCTGCTATTGAGGGGGCAGAGGTATGCATCCAGAACCGACATACCGATGAAGCCGACATATTTGACAGGGGAATAGTAGGATGAATTGCTGATTGATACTGTGACATTTCCAGTCGGCAGGGAGGCATTGCAGTCCGTCTCATTGAACTGCCAGATGTTGTTCACTGTCATGCTTGATGTCCCGTTCGTTATGTAGGCATCGAAGTAAATCTGGCTGCCTGTGAGTTCGTCATAGGCTGTTATATTGAGACCACGAAAACCGCATGTCACATCAGTCAATGGTAGGTAATCTGTGTTGTTACTACAGTTCACTCCTGGAGTACATGGCATGTTTGTTTCTAAATCATACGGCAGGTCGCAGAATCCGTCATGGTTCGCGTCAAAGCATGTAAGCGAATAGGGAACCCAGAAGTTCCCGCCCCCAAGAATTGCAGTTGTGTTCCAAAAATTCTCGTTAATTGCACTTCCCTCAAAGAGGATGACCGAGCCGTTGAACAGGCTTGAATGGATTAGATTATCCGTAGGGAAAGAAAAACTGGAGTATACATCCAAATCCGCAAGCCCATTGAAGTTCGTTTCGATATTGGAAACATTGTTCCAAATAGAGTCCACAAGCGAGAATCCGTAATAGGTATTGTTTTCCGTCATGATGTTGGCGAACGAATTGTATGCATCCGTGTCCACATTTATCCCAGTGTCCCCATTGCCATTCGCGATGACATTGGTGAATGAATTGCTGTTTGCTGCCGCATATAACAGGCTAAGCCCGAAAAAATGGTTGTTGTTTGTTGTGATGTTGTAGAGAATGTTGTAATCCCCGGCTATGTCTATCCCGTCAGGGGTGTTGTTGTCCGTAACTATGTTGATTAGCGTATTGTTGTTTGAGAATATGTCTATGCCGCTTGGCAGTGGCGGGTAGCCGATATTGTTGTCTGCGATGATGTTAAGAAGCAGGTTGTTGTCCGACAGCAAAAGGACTCCGGCGCCCCAGTTGTTGGATACGCAGTTCTCCACCGTTATGTTGGAAGGGACACTTGAATTCACCAGTATTCCGCTTGTCTGATGCGCGGAGAGCCCCTGTATGAGATGGTTCTGGCAGTTCAGCAGCACATCACTTGAAGTTATCCACATGCAGTTCGTTGCAGGTGAATTTAATATATCTGTTGTCAGATAGTATGCCCCTGGGATATTAATAACGGTGCAGTTAGTTATGTCCGTAGCCTTAACCAGAGTCCCCAGAATAAGAAAAAATGCGAAGAAAACTATCAGGCGTCCTTTTCCCATTATGCCCACCTCCTTAGCAGACTGACCCCACAAGGTTCATTATCGCAATCACCAGCACGAGCAGTATCGGGATTACCACTATCAGGGCAAGCGCGGGATTGGTCTGTCCTCCGTATGCCAGCAGCGCAAGGATTACGACTATCGCCAGCGTGGAGAATATCACAACCAGCTCCATCACAGTGCAGGACATTCCGCCAAGGCTGCTTGGCGTCGGAGTTGGCGAGATATATTTATCACTCAATGGAAGGTAGTCTGTATTGTTGCTGCAATCAACTCCAGCCGTGCAATTAGTTCCCGTGTAGACATCGTAGGGAGAATCGCAGAATCCGTCATGGTTGGCGTCTACGCAGTTATCTGAATATCCGCCTGTAGTCCATGAGCAACCTAAATCTGCATTGCATAGATTATTCTGACTCCAGAAATAACATGGTGTTGGAGTTCCGAGGCAGGTAGAATCCCATGAACATCCGCTTTGGGCTTCACAGACCGTTTGATTTGTGAAGTTCTCACATGGGGTTGCCATTCCTGTGCAAGTTCCATTCCCACTCCAATAGTTCCCACCTATGTTTGGTCCTGGTTCGAATATCCTTATGCCTGGTTGCTTTGTGGTATTCCAGTTGTTGTAGCCATCGGAATCCAGCCATATATCATATTGGTTGTTGAGGTAGTTGTTATAGATTAAGCTTCCAGTATCCCCTCCGTAGATTGATATTCCGTAATCGTTAAAGACTATGAAATTATCGTGGATTATCAAGTCGTCTGGGAACGAGATTGCGATTCCATCTTCACCACCATATTCGATTGTGTTTTTATAGACCTGACCTGCCATTGTTCCAACTGACTCAATTCCTGCTGATAGCCAGTCTGTTATTATGCAGTTGTGAACTACTGCACCTGTGACTGATGGGATGTATATTCCTACACTTCCATTTACACCATCTCCGCTAATCGTGAATCCATTGCAGTTCAGTGTGATGTTGTTCGCTTCAAAATCTATGCAGTGAAACGCATCCGAAGGACCGATGTTAGTTCCGAGAATATATGTGTGGTTTGGTATGTCCAGACTTGCACAGTCAAGGATGGTGCTATTTGGTGATGTTGTATCTATTGTGAAATATACCGTATCCGAATCGTTGCTGCTTGTTCCATTACCGCAGGTTACATGATTTTCATAATAGCCATCCACACCGTAGTCGTAAGTAATCCCATTGGCGGAAGAATCGTTAATCAATGGGGTATCATTGTAGGCGACTGTGCTTTCGTTTACGGTTAAGCTGCATATTGTAAGTGGATTGTCATACCAAGTAGGTATGTAATAGACGGTTATCGTCTGGCTGGGCTGGGTTGAACCGTTGGTCGGCAGGCTCCAGACCACATTGAAGTCTAAATTCGGAGTATAGCAAGTTCCATCATTGCAAGTTCCAGAAGCACACATTTCATTGCAGTAGCAGGCTTCCCCATCCGCTAACGGAGCTTGGCAAGCCCCCGCCCCGATTCCCTGCCCGCTGCACACTCCTGCGCATCCATAAGAGTTGGAAGCACCGCAGGCAACTACCCCGCAAGTATCCGCAAATGCTTCGCAGTCACCGCAGACTCCGCAAGAGGTGACATTCGTTTCAGCAATGCAGCCAGTATGCGTTGGAGCATCCGAGCATACCTGAGTTGGATAGAAGTAACCCGGACCGCAGTAACCTGTTGGTGATATGTTTAATGTGCAGAGGACATCGCTTGAAATGGTCAAACCGCATTGGTTATCCGTGCTTTTGTAGTAGTCGGTGGCTTTCGCTAGGGACGCAAAGACAAGCACTAGTGCAAATACCATCAACGCTGTTTTCCATATCTTATTTTTCATTTATACCACCTCGTTTCTACATCTGCCCGTAACCTGGGCTCCTTGAAATCATCGTGTATATTATCGGAGTCACTAGGATTCCGAGGACTTCCAGCAGCGGGACCGCCGAGAGCAGGAGCTTGACCCCCGCGCTTGCGGTGGGGTCCCCAGTTATGTTCGTGATGAACCCCTGCTGTATCGGGTAGAGTGTTACGAAGATTATAATCTCGACGAACATATTCGTGTTGTGAAGTCAAAAATAATAGACTTCTCAATTACACGATGCCCGTTATCAACATTTGTCCACGTTTCATTATTCTCATATTGTTCACCTCACAATTTCTTCTTCTATCTCATCAATAACTCCTTCTGGATTATCATTAATTTCCTGCTCTCTATATCTTAAAACTTTCCAACCTTCATTCCTTAACTTCTCATTTACTCTTGTGTCCTTTTCTTTTATACCCTTTCTTTTTTCTCCATGCCAATAATCTCCGTCTGCGAAAACCGCAATCTTCTTATCGGGAAATGCAATATCCGGCTGACCCATTACTGGAAAGTGTTTGTAGTATCCTATCCCTCGGCTTGAGAGTTCATCCTGCAACTTGCGTTCTATGGATGTATCTTGGGATGGGATAATCATATTCAACCTTATTTTTCTATGTAGTTCTAAAAGTTTTGGAGTTGTGTGCGTGTTCCTCAATTTTTCTTTTGTTTGTTCGCTTACAAAATGACCTTTCAACGATTCGGATTTTCTTTTTTTGATTTCTTCACTCTGTTTTTTTCCAAGCCAGTAAGTTGGTCCTTTATGACCTTTCTCAAATCTTCCTTTATTATTGATTATATTTTTATGCACTATCGACATCTTTAATTTAGTTTCTTCTGATGCTTTTATTCCTAAATGATTGAGTCGTATCTTTTCATTTGTTTCTTTGCTTCTATGTTTTCCTAACCAGTATTTTGTAGGATGCAATCTATGAGAATCCGACATCTTATTTATAGATTCTATTGTATGATGCTTTCCTTTAAAACCGAAATCTGGATTCGTTCTTGCAATTTCTCTTAAGTTTCTTTTCCATTCTTCTGTATGTAATTGACCTTTATGCGAATCCGATAATTTTCTTCTTGCTTCTGCTGTGTGATGTCTTCCCTTCATAAATGGGATATGTCCTTTTTTGAAAACCATTTTGCTTACCTCTTAACCATAAATGAAACCTTCTTTCCCGTCGAATCTATGAATGAAATCTTCCTGCCTTTCCTGCGGGTTCCCTTCCTGCGGGTTTTCCTACCTCTGTGCGCCTGGTGCTTTTCCATTCCGAACCCGTGCATCGAGCCTATCGGCATTGATTCCAGCGGATGCCTGATTGCGAACGGGTTTGTCTCCTGCTGCCTGTTCCCCCCGAACATGAGCCCGTTGATTACATTCGTCCTTCTCTGGTTTTCCGCTTCCCTTCTCCTCACTGTTGCTTCGGCTTCCTTCAGCCTTTCCAAATCGAAGCGTGACTTCTCTACTGAAACCCTCGTCTGCAATCCCATAGCCTCTGCCTGCGCCTGCCTTGCCTTCGCCTCAGCCCTCTCAGCCTGCCACTTCCTGAAGTCAAGCTCCTTGCCGGCTACCCATCCTGCTACTTCCGTCCCTGCCTTGGCTTCCTTTGCCCCTGCAATTAGGGCGTTGCCTGCCAGCCTCGGTGATGCCCGTGCTATGTCCTTTCCTGCCTGGAGTTCGCCTTGCACTTCCCTCTTGACGAACCCGCCAACTCCCTTCGCTATTCCTGCTACCCTGCCGAAAGTGCTTGGCTTAGGCTGCTCTTTCTCCTCCGGCTTCCTCATCTTCTTTGCTGGAATGTAACTCACTTCTTCCAATCCCAATTCATCTGGCATCTTGCTCACCTCGGTTTTATGAAGAACAATCTTTTCCTTTCCTTCTCAACCTTCTCGTCGTATTTCTTCTGGAACTCCTTCTCCTCTAACGGATATGTCATCGCAGTTAGGGGATGATACCTGTATCTCTTCTTACGTTCTTTCCTCGGCATTTTTATCACCTCATTCTCATCATAAAATCTATCGGCTGGCGTATGTATTTCCTTTTTTTATTTCTTTTCTTCGGCATCCCGCTTATCTCCATTTTCCCTTTTGTTGATGGATGCTCTTCTTCAAGATGCTTCTTCATCCTGACTGCGCGCTTCTTCGACAAATGGATTATCAGCCTTGCCATATTAATTACCTTCTTGCCTTTCTGATTATCGCTGCTCCTTTCTTCTTACCGAACTTTTCCCAGAAGGTTTTCCCTGCTGTTGCCTTTGCGATTCTTCTTGACCTCGATATTGAGAATCCCTTCCTCCTGTATTCGGAATACACCTGGCTTTCCAGTTGCTTGAACGTCAGCTTCCTTTTCACCATCATACTCACCTCATCTTCTTAAATTTAAATCCTTTCATTACATGCTGCATCGACATGCCGGACATCCCTTTCGGCTTCCTCACTACTTTAGGTCTTGGAACCTTCGGCATCCTGAACGGCTTCTGCGGTTTCTGTTTCCTCGGCTTCATCGCAAGTTGCTCAGCCGTCGGAATGAATTCACCGCCTGTCTGCTTCCAGAACTTCTGTGCAACTTTCAAAGATGGCGAATGCGCAATCTTCCCTGTCATCAGTTCAGATGCAGTCCTGCTCCACAAGTCCGAGATTGGCGCGAATGTGCTTCTGGGCTTTCCTTTCCTTGGAGTGCCGAACTTGCCCCAACCTTTCGGCAATGCTGGCAATTCGAACCCTTTCGGGAAACCGCCGCCTCCTGTTATTGGAGGCGGGGGAGGAGGCGGAGTGAAAGTTGTCCCGCCCCCGCCGCCAGTTATCGTTATCTGCTGCTGTATCTGGTCCTGTCTCTGTTTCTGGTATGTTCCCTGTGTTTCAACTGGAGTCACCTTGAACAAGTCAGTGACCTTTTCCAGTTCGGATTCGCTTGTCATGCCCGAAACCTTGAACAAGTCGGATATGCCCGATGCCTGCTTCTGCCCCGGCATGGTTGACGACTTGAATATATCCGAGATGCCGGATGCCGATTTCTGAGTTGGAGATACGTAAGTGAATGGCTGTGTGCCTGTTGATGGCAAGCCCGCTATCTTTATTTGCGGGGCAGTCGGAAGGAACATGTTTGTGGCAGCTTGCAACGTGCTCCTGTCATAAACTGTTGCTGGAGTCGGCAGCGTTGCCGGCACTTCCGATGCTTGCGAAACTGTGAACGGGAATAGCTCCGAACTGATTCCATAGCTCTTTGCCAGTGCTTCCACTCCCAACGGTTCCGCCTGCTGGACTTGCTTGACGCTGAAGATTACTTGTCCCTGCTCCTGCATTTTCGTAAGCTCCTGTTGGATTTGCGATTGCTCTGCCGCATTGTCCTTGGCAAGCTCATCCAATAGATTCTGCTGCCTATATCCTTCGATTAAAGACCTGTCGCCTTCTGTCAGCTTGAGGTTTATTTCTGGCGGTGCTTTGATGTCTATTATGTCAACTCCTATGTCACCGATAGTCCAGCTTGGCGTTCCTTTCGGAAGGTTGAACTCGACAGGCTCAACCCTCAGCATGATTCCCCTGAAACTCTCTGGCGATACGACTGCACCTTCCGGCGGCTCGAAGAACTTGTATTTCACGCCAGTAGTAAAGTAATCCGCAGGTATCTTCTGGAACATCAACTTATCTTCCAAACCTGTTCCCGAATACCAGGGCTCTGCGGTTTCTAACTGCTCTGTTCCAACTGGAAGTTTCATCGTGTAATCCCCCATCGGCTGTATTGTCCTGCCTTCCATCCAGGGGAACACCTGCTCTATCCCAGCCTGCTCCACAGAAACTTGCGGGTATTTTATGTATGCGACATTCTGTATGTCGCTGAACGGGTTTATCCCAGGCTTGATGTCGAAGAACTGCTTGGCGGCAGACACATCGACTTCTGGCTCTGACGGGAAGTTGAATGACATCATTTCTTCTGAAGGAGCCAGCCCCTTATACTGCAAGTTGAAGCTTGCCGAAACATCTGTCGGGACATAGCCTGAAGTCATCATTTCTGGAAGTGCGGGCTCTTCCCCATAAAAAGCCGGGATGCTGACTTCAGCCGGGCTTATCCGTATCCCTCCTGCCTTGATTGCCCCTGTGAACTGGTTCCCTTCGCTCGGGTAGAATATTCCCTTGGAGTAAGTCACTGTTTCCCCTTCCGCTGAAATCGAGATGTCTTTTATTGGGACTCCCTGCTCCGACTGCATCTCTAGAAGCTTGTTGACATATTCCTCATCGACTATGCCTGGCACTTGGGTTTCACTTGCCTCGGTTGCTTTTACCCCGCCTTGGATAGTCCCGCCAAGTTTCTCTGAAACCTCGAACAATGCCTGGGGGTTTGATGCCTGCTCCTGCAACTGCTTAAGGTATGCCTGTTGCGCCTGCGTCTCCATTCTCAATGACACTCCTGCGAATGGAAGTGCAAGCATCATCGCTTCTGCCCCGCTAGTTGCCAATTCTGAATACGATGCCTGCTTGCCCTGAAGGGAAGTTGAAATGCCAGTATATGTCACTCCGCCTGCGAATGCGGATGCCTCAGTTGCCAGTGCGATGTCACCTGTCTTGGCTAGCTGGCTTACGATATTCGCCTGCGAGGAAACCTGCAATCCCGGCCTTAGAACATTGTATGCCTGCCCTGCTACGGCTGCCGAGCCAAACCCGCCTAGGAACTCCGACTGCCATTGGTTTGCAGTTGCAGGGTTATATCCTGGAGTGAAAAGAGTCTTGATTCCCTCTTGCGCTACTGCCGAGATTTCACCGCCAAGAAGCTCTGTCGGAACTGCCGCCCAGTCGCCCAATGGAACTGCGACTACTGCGGCTGTGGTTAAAACGTCACTTGGATGCTCCCATGCATAACGCAACTGATAGGGAGCCTGGATTTCGAATGGATGCTCCCATGCTTTCGTTGCTATTGATTCTTGCATTGCACCTAATGGAGTCGCAATATTGATGGCTGTCTTTCCTGTTGTTTCAACTGCCTGAACTCCTTGCCCGTAGAGTTGGAATATCTGCCCCAGCACTGAACTCGAAGGCGCGCCTGTCAATCCTTCAAGGCTGTTTGCGACTATATCTTTAGTTGCTGGATTCGTTACGTTCTGCCAATATCCTGGATGCTCAATGTCGAACTGCTGTTCCGCAGTAATCGCGGGGGTCTGGGTTGCTGTTTGCGGGGCAGTCCAAAGCCCGCTTGTTCCCATGACTGGTATGAACCCTTTCGAAATGGTACTGACATAAGAGACAGATTCCCCTGTGCCCGGATTGTAAGCCACATTCTTTAATGGCTGTGCTGAAAATTCCCAGTTGCTTGGAACATTCGGCGCAGAAGGAACACCAAAGAAGGTAGGCTTGTTTGAATACTGGTACGATCCACCTGAAAGCAGTTTCCCGCTGGCGTCATATACCCCATACTCCCCGCCAGAAGGCAATGCGGTTTCTACAATGCGAGAGGGGATTGGCTGCGTGGTTGTTTCCGAACCTTTTGGAGTTGAAACGGTTGTAATCAATGATGTCGGTGCAGAACCGAAAGGTGCTTGCCCGACATAGGAGACATCCCCGCCACCAAGGAGTCTGGCGGTTCCCCCGCTGATTGTTGAAGTTGAAGGGGTTTCTGGAGCAAGCTGGTTGACTGCCTCAACCTTTCCCCCATGAATCTCTACCTGCTTCCAGTCAGGGCCGACTCCGAAGAATGGCTTGCCTTCCTCCACTACGTTGGCGTATGCGGGTTGCATTCCTATCACCTGCCCCTGCGCATTATAGTAAGTTACTGGAAGGGAAGGCTCAAGATGCCCCCCGTGAAATATCTCGATTACCGAGCCTGACTGTGGTTCTGCATAATATTTGTATGACGGATTGCCCTGATAAAGAAATTCGCCTGTCTTTGGGTTTATCATCGCGCCTGCCATTGAAGGCTGCATTTGGGATGGCTGGGCAGCTCGGGATTGTGAAGCCTGAACCTGTTGATAGTATGGGGTAGACGTCCAACCAGTTTCAGAAAAGTTCTGCGGTTTGTCACCAGCCATAAAACTCAGCCTGAACCTGTTTTTATTTGCATGGTATTTAAACTAGGCAGATAATAGGTAGGCGGTAGGTAGGCGTTAGGTAAGCGATGAGACAGTCATCTTTATATACTCGCCAATGAATCTCTAATGCGAGGTGATTCAGTATGAAGAAAATAGGAGCAGCATTCGGCCTCTTGATGGTCGGAATAATGGTCTCCGTCATACTGGGTGTAGTCGCCTATTCGGTTGTGGCGCAGATAATTGCGAACCTCACACCGACGCCAGTTGGAACTGAGGCACTCATACTTAACTTGGTGCCACTGTTCACAGCACTGGGAACTGCGATGATACCCATTATGGGAGTGTATGCTGTAAGCGGCGGAGTAATCTGAAGCTGAAACATGCACGGAGGAGATACAGATGGACGCCCTTACCTTCCTTTTATTGTTCATTCTTTCTATCGTATGCCTTGTTCTGAAAACCTATGTCAGGGAATACGGAAACATCTTCCTGGTCTTTGCCGGTTTGTTGTTCATCATCACTGGATTGCTGGTTGCTATTGAGGGGCTGAGTTTCCAGCAGGTTACTTCGAGGACGCAAAGCTATGGGTATGAGTATGGTTCCAACTCCACGAACTCCCCTGCGAACTACACTTCTTCCGAGAGCTATTCCTATGTTGCCCGACAGGATAACTATACGATGCTGCTCTTTGTGATTCTTGAGATGTGCGGGGTTTATTCACTTCTTAGCGGGGCTGGTGTGGTATGAAAATTGACTGGAAGGTTATCGGGCTTCTGCTCGTATTCCTATTCGGAGTTTTGGCTCAATCCTCTAAAGCAGGTGTTTGATATGAACGACAGAAAAGAATATCTCAAAGAGGGATAAATATGAAAGTTAAATGGTTCTTGACATTCATACTTTTCACTTTATATCTAACTTCAATAATCAAAGCATCTTCAATGACTACGAGCAGTCTGTATGTAAATCCAGAAGGTTTGATTGCATATTATCCATTCGACCAATGCACAGGCACGTCAGCAACAGATAGGGGGGATTGGGGGAATACGGGAACGCTTATAACCTCTCCAACTTGGGTTGCAGGAAAATATGGTTGTGGACTTAATTTTGCTACGGGCGGTAATTCTTATGTCAACGCAAGCAACAATTCAATCTTAAATCCTTCAGCAATAACTATTTCAATTTGGGTATATAGGACTGGTGATGATAGTAGCATAGCGACATACACCATAATTGCGAAAAATAATGGAGGGGCTACTCCTTATTATGGAATAGGGTTATATAGCGCAACAAATGTTTACGCAACTGCAAATGCCAACCCAGTTTTGAGTTATGGAACAGAGGCAAATGTAATACCTAAAAACACATGGGTATATCTCGCTATGACCGAAGATGGTTCAACTCTCAAAACCTATGTTAATGGCGTTTTATATAATTCTTCATCTTCATCTATGACTGCGACAAGCACAACTAATCTATGGATAGGTGGAGGTTCAACAGCTTTTCAAGGAGTATTAGACGAGGTTAAAATCTGGAACAGGGCACTCTCGGCAGAGGAGGTTTATGTTGATTACCTCGGCACATACGCAAACATAGAAAAATACTACCAAGGTCTCACAACCAACAATATAACGGCAGTCGGAACAAACCTAACCAATGCTCAGGCTTATATTCTTGGGAATATGAGCAATAATTTCACAGCCACCAATCTCTTAATCACTTATCTCAATGGGAATGTCTCTTCGAACTTCACACATACAAATGGGCTCATAAGCAATGTGCTTGGCAATCAGACTCTTATTCTTGGAAACCAAACCCTCATTCTCGGCAATGAAAGCACGATAATAACGAACATTGCGAATCTCAATGGCAGCATGAGTGCCAACTTCACCTACACCAATGGGCAGATAGCCCTCGTCCTCGGCAACCAAACTCTTATCCTTGGGAATGAGACCTTGATACTGACCAACCTTGCGAATGTGAATGCGACGCAGAATGCGAACTATGCCAACCTTGAAGCACTTATAACTTCCCTCTCTAATCTCACGGCTCAGGAAGTCTGGGAGTACTTTAATAGAACCGTCAACTGTTCGAATTGCGGGAGCAGCTTGACTGCGGCAGAGGTATGGACTTATGTTTCGAGAACCCTCACAGATTATAACCTGACTGGAGTTCTTTCCTATCTTGATGACATCAATAATACTCAGGTTCTCATCCTTGGGAATCAGTCCCTTATCTTGGGCAACGAGAGCGTCATCATAACAAACATAGCAAACCTTAATGGGAACATGAGTGCGAACTTCACTTATATCGAGGGGCAGCTTACTCTTGTGCTTGGGAATCAAACATTCATCTTGGGGAACGAGACACTGATCCTGACGAATGTTGCGACTCTTGAGGCGAATATGTCCGGCAACTTCACCTATACAAACAGCCTTATAAATAACCTCAATTGCAGTGGCGGGAATGGAACAGGCACGTTCTATTATCTGAACCAGACAGTGCAGGCAAACAGCAATGTCAGCGGAATGCAGCAATGGCTCAACTTCCAAATCCTGCTCCTGATTATGGCTGTTGCGTTCCTGGGCTTCGGGATATGGAGGCACAACAACCCGATGATAAGCATGGGGTCGATAATCTTGATACTCCTTGCATTGTCGATTTACAGCGACGGGATAAACGCAGGGGTGAGCAATGTCACGCAGAACGGGAATTACACATACAACGGATATTCGCAGCTCACCAACATCACCTCGAGCGACACCTATTCCTACAAGACCTGGAAGGATGCGACGAGCAACGGGATTGCATTGCTGCTTGCCGTGTTCGGAAGCGGGATATTCATTTACTCTGCACTTTATACTCCGTATTCCAACAGAGGAAGGAAATGAGGGGGCTGGCTCAAAAAACCCACTGGAGGGCGTCCGGGGTCAGCTTCCTCTCCTAATCCATGCAAAGCCCCAGCAACCTATACATTAATAAATAGTGTGTATAAAATCTATAATCAAAGGAGGTGGGTTTCGTATGAGATACTATGGGCTTTCTGAGGTGGATGTTCGGAATCCAGACGCCGAAACCGTGTCTTTTATTTCCCTTGTCCTGCTGTTCGGCTGCCTGGCTGTGATGTTCCTCGTTATCGGGGTCGGATACAACTTTGTTTACGGGATAGTGCTGTTCATGACGTTTGCCCTTGCGATGACGTTCCTGCTTTACATGCATGGAGCTGACGAAAGGAACATGGACAAGGCACTTGCCGACATACCGATGCTGGAATACATACCAGCGATTGCATATTCGGTTGACAAAGTCCTTAGAGACTTGGATGAAAGGAAGAAGCAGGCGGAGGGATAAGCATGATGTGGTTCCTGGCTGCCATCCTTCTGATTATGCTGGCGTGTGTAGAAGTCGGTGCTTTTCTTTCTATTCCGCACATGGCAAAGACAGACCAAGAAGTATGGCTGAAGGACATTTTGCATCAGGAAGTTTCGGCATATACGCGGAATGAGTATATCATCCAGTGTCTTTTCGAGTTTATTATCTTTAATTCTGGCGTGCTGATTGGAATTGCTTTGGGGTGGATATCATGCAGGATTTAGACGCGCAGCCAGCGGGCATTTCGATAGGGATTCCGAAGATAGGCATACCGATAAAATGGATTGCTAGCTTCCTTGCAGCCCTAATCCTGATTGGTGCGGCATGGCTCGCAGTACGGTCAAGCCAGCAACCGCCTTATGACGATTCCGCCTTGTGGAGCACAATCAACTCCGTAAATAGTTCGGTAACTAGCAGGCAGTACATCGACTCGAACTTCAACAGCCTTGGCTCACGGCTAGATCAAGTTACAATCCAATTAACCAGCATGAAGAGTGACATAAGTTCTATAAAGAACCAGTTGGCAAGCCTGAACAGGACCAGCCCTGCGGATTATTCTGGTAGGTTGACAAATATTGAGAACCGTCTTACAAACGTCGAAAATAACCTCACTAAGTTGGGGAATCTTAGCTGGATAGCTGGCTTTCCAGTGGCAAACTCATCAACTCCTGTGAAGTATCTTTGCGATGTGACCGGGGTTCCCGCCGAACTGAAGTTCCAGTATACTTTCCAATGCACATGTGACCTTCGGAAAACCTATGGACCTTACCTGAATGCTGGGGCTGCCTGTATGGTGAACAGGGATGCGCGGGCCTGCACTTGTTATACCACGATATGCGATTCCAAAGAGGGGATGTGTTGATTCTAAAATGGCTTCCGATAGAAGTTGCAATTCTTGTTATGGTAGGTTCGTTTGTTGTATTCTATCTTTTGGATGAGAAGGTGAAGTTATGAGTGAATTCTGGGATGGGTTCAGGCAGAGCTGGCGGGCTGGCATGAGGTTTATTTTTTTGGGAGGAAGCATATCGGAAAGGATTCAGAGATTCAAAAAAGATATGGAGGGATTATGATGAATAATGATGAATATTTGGGCAGGATTAAACAGCAGGGCAGCGGGTTTCATGTCTACTTCCCGACAGAGATGCTCAAGAACCCGAAGTTCATGCTGAAGGCGGGAGATACGATTGTCATTTTCCTGCGGGATGAAGGATTGGACATAAGGAAGATAGACATCAAAAAACTTGTGAGGTGAAAAATATGAAAGATGAAATGAAGAAGAAGCTGCATTATGAACTGGTCGAGAGAAGAATCAGGCTCAGGAATGACACCGCAACATTTCTGGGGTTTGCTGCATTTCTTCTAATGTTGTTTTCAACGGTTGTGCCAGTTAACGCCGCATATACTTTTATTACTAGTAAACAGATTACCATCGATTCCGTCCAGCATTTCATATCGACTTTGGGAGTATGCGCATTCTTCTTCGGGATTTCGATACTGCTTGCCATTTACGGAGTTGCAGACTACTTTGACAGGAATAGGAAGATAGACGAAGCCGAGAGATTGTATGCTGAAGTAGTTGAGTAGGTAAAATAATATAGGAGGTAGATAAGATGAAAAGAGAGGAGATAAGAATTAAAAAAGAATGGGATGGTAAAACTTGGAGTTACAATATGCCGGAAGGCGGGCGCAGGATTGCAGACGAAACAATAACCCATACCTCAAGCCTGTACGGGATTATGGCTATCGAGCATTTCATCATAGCCGACGTTCCGAAGGCGGAGGAGGAACCTGAAGAAGTCGAGGAGGAAGAGAAGCCAGTACCAAAGAAAGTGGGGAGACCGAAGAACCGTGAAGAGGACTGAACATGGTGCTGATGATTACCGGCATCTCACTCTTCATAAGGAATGGCAGGAGAAGGAAGGTGCTGGTGGCATTATGCGAGAAGGAGATGCAAACATCTGAGATAATGGCATCCGCGCAGTTCAGGAGCAAGACATACACAAGGGCGATATTGCGCGGGCTGGAGAAATTGAAGTATGTGAAAAGATACGGGGATAAGAACGTGGCGTACTACGGGATTACCGATGCAGGCAGGAAATTCCTTGAGAAGCAGTCCGTAGAAGAGGTGTTGTGATGGCTGAGGAGATAAGCGATGTCGACAAGGAGATGTACGAATCCGAGAAGGAGAGGAGGGAGGACGAGGCACTGAAGGACGATTACGGGGTGATGCAGGACTCGAAGGAGTCATTGCCCCGTGATTTGGAGTTCATGTTCGACATCACGAAGTTCAAGAAAGTGGTTGAGAACATCGGGCTGAGCAAGGAGATTTCAACCAGCAACTTCAAGAATGACATCGATGAGAAGTTGGAACGGGTGAAGTACCTGAAAGTCCTATATATCATTGAGGAGTTCCCAGAAGAAGAAACCTGGAAAGAGATGAGTTGGGGGGAGTTCGGCAACTATCTCCTTGAGAAGATGGGTGTGGATGGATGGGCAAGAGTTCTCTCTAGGAGCACGCAAGCAGCTATAACAAGAAGAGTTATCAAGGAAGAACCGACTGCAAAGAAACCAGGAGGATTGTAAGGGAGGTGAGATAAATGGCTTCGATATATGATTTTCTACTGATATGGGCTGGAGTCATGGTTCTGCTACTTGTCGGTGGAATCGTGTGGGCTCTTGACCCGAATAACCGAACTAAAATAATGAAATGGCTCACGCATAAGAACCTTGGCATAGCCGGGGTTGTCGGGAAGGCGGGGCAGCTTGGGATAGCAAGAATCAACCTGGCGGAGGAATACTTCATCTTCAGGAAGAAGGTATTCAGGATAATGGACAAGGACGACAAGGGGAACCCGCTTGCCGTGATTTACAATGGGGTTCCATGGGTTTTCTACAACGAGGACTCCGTGTTCCCGCTTATGCCTGTATCTGAGAAGGGAGGCAAGAAGTTTTATTATTGCAAGACAAACAGCAAGTTCGTGGAGAACCCGGTGATAGATTCCGAAGGGACCGCATGCTGCCCTGAATGCGGGGAAGTGCTTACCATAAAGAGGGAGATACTGCCAGTGAACGTGCACAAGGCTGGCACACCCGGAAGCCTGAAGGGGCTTTACTCGATTTTCAAGGAGGAGGCGCAACTTGAGGCGCAGGGCCAGCTCCTTGCGAAGCTTAATGAGTTCGGGTGGATGAAGTGGGCCATCATCGGGATAATCGTGCTACTGCTGATAATCCTCGGGCTGGTGTGGACTGACATGCAGAACGTCCAGGCGATAAAGGACCATCTGATGCCAGCCATAGTCAATGCGACTGTGAACGCGACGAAGTAAGAGTTGAGGTTGATGGCTTGGAAGAAGAAAACAGTTTACAATCCCGCTGTGGAGAGGAGGCCGCTTGCCCCGGACGCCCTTGACGCCCTCCAGTCTATCGAAGAGGTTGACCTGAAGTCGATGATATGGAGGCGTCTTGGGGATATTGGGTATTTCGGGAATAGGGGAATGTGGAACGAATACATCAACTCTGTCAATATTTTAGAGAATGACCTGATGGGGTACTTGATGCTGGACAACTCTTATACAAAAAAATACTGGAATTCGTTAAAAGAAACAAATAACAAAATAAGAAACAATGGAGATATGCCAAAGGAACTTGAATATGAATATGAGTACAAGCAGAGGGATTGGAGGAAGCAGAAGAAGATTGAGAAAACGATAAGAAAACATCGGGCTTTGGCTGGGTTCCTGTTTGACATTGGATTTTATCCTGGGTTGGGATTGGAATGATTGATAACAACGATTTGTACAGCTTGGCATTCGACCAGTTATGCTATTCCTTTTATGACAGGATAAACCACCACAACAAGAACTTCATTGGATTCACTACTGGAGAAAGCGGGGGAGGGAAGACGTGGACTGATATGGGAATTGCAAGACGGGTGGACAAGACATTCCGCCCTTCTACACATATGACCTGGACTGCCAAGGAGTTTATGGAACTATTGGAAAGTGGGAGGATGGGGAAGGGGAATATGATAGTATCTGATGAGTCTGGGATTGCGATTCCAAAGAGGGATTGGTATTCAATATTCAACAAGAAAATCAATGCTGTGCTTCAGACATTCAGGCATGAGAACATCGGGGTTCTTTTCATCGCACCGACACTCAAAGACTTCTTGGATTCGCAGACACAGAAATTACTGCAATTCTATTTTGAGGTGACAGGGATAAACGAGACTGAAAGATACACGATAGTCAAACCAAGGAAGGTGGAGGTGAACAGGATAACTGGGAAACTATATTTCAAACGCCCCAAGATTAATGTTAATGGAATGAATATCTGGCTTGGGAAGATAAGAGTCTCGGCGCCTCCGCAGGAACTCATAGATGAATACGAACAGATTGCCAAAGAGAAGAAGCTGGAAATAAAGCATGAGGGTTATGCCGACATCTTGGAAGCAGAAGCAAGGGGCCAGCCAAAGGAGGATAAACTCATTATGATTAACAGGCTTGCGAATGGGGCAATAGCTAAGGGGATGACGAAGCCAACAATAGATGCAATCGTAGCAGAGTTTGGATGCAGTTATCATATTGCGAGGGTAGTTCGCACTAAGATAAGTAATTTGCGTGCGACACTACCTTAGCGCTTAAATTAACTTGTTTAAATAACACCGTATATAAAACTGTATATAACACCGTATATAACAAAATAGGAGGCTCCTACCGTTATAAACACTGGAGAGGCACAATGGGTTGGAATTTGGGTGAGAAATTGGTTGATATTTTGGATTTCTTCAATGGATTGGGCAAGAAGTTTGAATCTTTTGCCATAAAAGATGAGCTTAAGGTAGCCAAAGCGGTCCGGGAAAGCACAGACCGCAACCCAATCCTGCGCAGATTCAATTCCCTGGTGGATGAATGGCGCGGCGTCCTGTTCCTGCTTATGTTCATCTGGATGCTGGCGATGGCTTACTTCATCATATACTATGATAACGGCTTGGCCCTGCGAACCCGGGCTTTTATAGGGGCTGATGATGCCTGCGCACGTGGCCCTGGGAATCCGAACGGCTACATCCTCTCGAACAACATGACCGGCTTTTGCAGGAGTCAGGCCTTGGAACCAGGCATCTACATCCCGCATCTGAACATCACCGGCTGGGATTCCTCGTGCAATTCGACCTGAGTTTATTCCTGCATCCTTTTCATACGGCTTCTTGCGAAGTCCTCTATTTTCCTATCCATTTCCTCGCTCATGGATTCGCCTTCCTATCCTGATATTTCCCTTCTTTCCATAGTCTCCTCATTGTTGATGCAATTTTATCCTTATGCTTTTCTGTTTGGGTATGCCTGTTATTTTTAGATTTTCCTTTTTTCATTTTCAATCACCTCATACTTCTAACAACGGCTCGGGCTTCTTTAATGCCGGTCTTATAAGGATAAACTCAGGCTTCAGGATTGTGTCGTTATGAAAGATAAACTTAGGGTGAGTTATTATATGGTTATACAGTATCAGGCTCATATATACCCCTCGTCAGCGCTTAATCTGGGCTCGCACGATGTCTTGGTTTTCATATTTCAATCACCTTATATTTTGATATTTCTTTGTTGTATTTACTCATAGTTCTACTCCAGCCTTTTCAGCTTCCTCTTTTAGCTTCTGTGCTCTCGCCTTGATGTCCGCTTCTTTCTGCAATCTCTCAGCTTCATGCTCCGCCCAGTAATCTGAGGTCATTTTGTAATATTCACTTAAATCATCCGTGTTGGCTACCTTCTCCCATGAAAAACCATGCGGTTTCTGGGTATATGGCAGTAGTCCCACCGTTCTTATTCCAGCTTTCTCCGCACGCTTAATTTCGACTAAGAATCGCTCCTTGTTACAATATACTTTTATGGTTTCTCCTTTGTAGTGCCTCTTTTTTGGTACTTCAGTAGTCCTACTTTCCTGTTCAGGTAGTCCCATTTTCAATCACCTAAAATCTTTCTCTCGCGCAAGCGGCATTAAAGCCACCCCATTGGTCTGCCATTGCATCAGCTATTCCTTGATAAGTCCTGCTTCTGTTTTTCCACCTTTCTGCACTCGGCGGTTCTTTCCATACTCTGCCTTCCCGTCCGTCCACTATTTTTGTGGGTTTTAATAAAGGCAGATTTTTGAGCCATAGGCAGGTTGCTTTTGTTTCTCCGCATCCAAATTGCCAAGGCTGGATTATCTGGTCTGGTTTGCGTATTCTTGTTGAAATTATTCCTATTGGATTTTCAAGGCATATCCTGTATATCGGGGCATTGAGGAGAAGCCGAATGAATTTTAATGCTTCCTCCTGCTCTTTCTTTTTCTGTTTGAACCATCTTGCACCGCTTACTGCCAAATGTGTGCATGGCGGGAAAGCAATCATCAAATCCCACCTTTCCTGACGTTGAAGGACATAGCGAATATCTTCTTGGAGATGTTTGCCAGGTCTTTCCGTTGGGAGTAAATCACAGCTCCAGGCATCATGCCCCCTATCCTTGAAGGCATCTCTCACTATTCCACTGAACTCGCAAGCTATAAGAATTTTCATCTGTAATCTACTCCGTTTTCATCATACGGCTTAACCGGAAGGCTGCCCCCCTCACTTCCACCAATCCCGGCTATCTTTTCGAGTATGCCTGCAATCCGTTCCAGCACGCTCCCCACAGTATCCAGCTTGCCGTCTATTGCCCCTAAACGTGCTTCCAGCTTCTCAATATCATCTTTCGTAAGCAGGTTGTCGAGCTTAATTTGGAACTCGCCACCATTTTTGAGGCTATCATCGATTTTGAACACTCCTGCATCGAGTCTAGGGTGGGTTTCGAGCCATTTCTCCGCAAATTCCTTCATCTGCGGTATGGTTATCTCGCCTTTTCGGTTGACCTCGTATCCGAACCTAGCCGATTCCTTTGCGAGTTCGGGGTAGTGCTGGGCGAGCCAGTCGTAGACGTTCAGGGCTTCCTCGTCGTGCCTCCTGACTACCTCCGCCATGCTGTTCCCTTCGGTGTAGCCGCACTCGATTTCAAGCGAATACTGCCTTTTCCCGATGTTCTGCCTTATGGTTGAGCCTTTTACCTTCCATATCTGGGTTTCGACACCAGAGTTAACCTGCCTTCCGTCGTAAGGTATGTTAACAGGATGGGTTAATTTCCACTTCAAACTACGGAATCTAACGTCGAAGGGAAGGACAAAACCACCCCCTGCGGTGGCAGTTAACCTTTTCGGCTTTTCGGGTATGACCAGCAGACCCTTTTCCTTGAGCCGTTTTACCTGCTTGCTCACGGCGGCAGGGCTGATTCCCAACTGCTTGGAAATGGCTTTTTGGGTCAAGCCTTGGGATTTCCAGAAAAGCGTCAATAATGCCGTATAAGT